>JAESFG010000133.1_pt1 | contig 236516 bp, 185 predicted proteins | sample 9269371 | NCBI WGS metagenome assembly JAESFG01 (sample SAMN14506227, study PRJNA617093) | algae metagenome | isolation source: Aetokthonos hydrillicola CCALA 1050 (B3-Florida) and co-occurring... | place: USA: South Carolina | collected 2013-01-01 | reverse complement strand
TTGGGGGGTTGGTGTTGGGGGGGGGGGGGGCGGCGCCTCCCCCCCGCCCCCCGGGGGGGGGGGGGGGGGGGGGGGGGGCCCCCCCCCTCGCCGGTTCGCAAACCGCTCGACTCAGTGACGGGCCCCCACCCTAACCCTCCCCCGCAAGCGGGGGAGGGGACCAGATTACGCGTACCCGCTGCGAAGCGACTCTTCATCGCGCGCATCGAACTGCTGATGCAGCTTGAAAGCGCGCACGAGCCGCTTCATTGCGAATCCGCGCCACGGGTAGAAACGCAGGCCGTACAAATCGATCAGCACCGGCTTCGCGTCGGGCGTGATGATCCAATTGCTCGTCTTCGTGTCGAAGTGACTCCAGCCGAGTGACTCAATCCGTTTCAGCATGCGCCCCATGCGAAACATCAACGCATCGCGGCGCCCACGATCGAGCGACGCAAGGTCGAACTTCTCCAGCGTCACGCCTTCCACACGGCGAAACACGACGACCTGATCGACGATCGCCCCGCCCTGCCGTTTGTCGGCCACCAGCACGGGTTCTTCGCATGCGAAACCGCGATAGATGAGTCGCCACGTCTTTCGCCAGATGACGTGCGCCTTCGATCGCGAGCGACGACGCTGGAGCCAACCCTTCACACCACCTTTGAACGCGGGACGCTTGACGATGAACCCGTCGACGTCGCGGATGGACCCGCTCGCATCTTGCTTGATGATGGTGCCCTGTCGCTCATCGATGAGCCTGGTGAATTGTTCGCTCCGCGACGACGCAAGCGACTCCGGCGAGCGCCCCGCAAAGTCGACGATCCAACCGTCGATCTCCATTCGCTGACCCTCGACGTCATCCGATGCGCCGCGAAACAGTTCCTGCAGCGTCGGTGCTCGCTCTCGGTTCTCCTTGAAAAGCTTCCACACCCGCAGGCGATCGCTCGCCGACGTCGAAGGTAGCACTGACCGCCCAAGCTCGAACAGTCGCTCGCGCGTGACGTGTCCCGCGTGCGATCGCAGCGGCGCGTCGACGATGACCGTGCCATCGCGCACCGCGAAGCAGTCGAGGTCCAGCGGCGACGGGCAGAGCGTGTGCTTCTGCAATTCGACGAGCAGCTTTGACACCTGTGCGATCGCATCGCGTTGATCGAGCGTTGAGTCGCGCAGCGGAACGATGCGTTCGTCATGCACGGCGATGCACGCGTCACCTTTCCTCCCGTCGATTGTGAAGCCCTTGAGCTGCGCGATGACGCGCCGCGCTGGGATGCCCGCCTTCTGCAGTGATTGCAGCGAGACGAACATCCGCCCCGCCGGGCTGCCGCCGACGTACTTCGCGGCCAGTTCGAACACCTGCGGCCACCAGTTCAGGTCGTACGCGAACTCGCCCATTCGAAACCGCCAGACTTCGTGTCCGTCGTCAGACGACGACACCCGCTCCGCGCGGTTTGCGAAGTCGGCCAGCAGTTCCTGAAGTTGATTCGCGCCAGGTGCAGTCATCGCCGGGAGAGTCGATCGACGATCCGATCGTACCACGCCCGAGGTACGCGTCGCCCGTTGCGGACGACGCCTAGCTTGATGTGCTTCTTGTTCGAGCCGTGGTAATCGCTGCCGCCCGTGCAGAGCAGATCGAGCTTCTTCGCAATGTCGGTCAACTCGGCCACGAGCGCTTCGCGGTGATCGCTGTGGACGACCTCGATCGCGTCGAGGCCGATCGACTTCAGGTGCTTGATCTCGTTCCGGAGCTGCGCCCAATTCGACTTCTGCAGTTGGTACGCGTGAGCGAGGCAAGCGATGCCGCCCGCGCTGTGGATCAGTTCGATCGCCTCGCGATTGCTGAGCCGTTCCTTGTCGGCATACACGAGACCATTGCCGCCGAGGTAGTCGCGGAACGCTTGCGCGTTGTTGGACACCACGCCGAGCATTTGCAGCACCTTCGCGATGTGCGGCCTGCCGACGGTGACGTTCTCGTTCCGCGGATCGCCCCGCGTGGCGACGGCGCGGACCTGTTCGAGCGTGATCGGGATGCCCTTCGCCTGTAGCGCGGCGATGATGCGGTCGTTCCGCTCGTTACGCGCTTGGATCAACTCGGCAAGCGTCTGCGCCAGTTTCGGCGAGGCCGGATCGACGCCGTAGCCGAGGATGTGCATGGTGCCCGGCCGCGGGTAGGCACAGCTGATCTCAATGCCGGGTAGGAAGTCGATGCCGATCTCACGCGCCGTCGTTGTCGCCTCGGCAAGGCCGCCGGTGGTGTCGTGGTCGGTAAGGGCAATCGCGCTCAGGCCCGACGCCTTCGCGAGGCGCACGACATCGCCCGGCCGATCGGTGCCGTCGCTGGCGGTCGAATGACTGTGCAGGTCGACGTAAGCCATTCGACTTCACTGTACCGGCGAGTTGGCGATCAAGCCTCTTCGAAGAGCGGCGTGCTGAGGTAGCGTTCGCCGAAGCTGCACATGATCGTGACGATCGTCTTCCCTTTATTCTCCGGCCGGGCTGCGACCTGGGCGGCGGCGTAGATGTTCGCGCCGCTGCTGATGCCGCCGAGGATGCCCTCTTCCTTCGCGAGGCGTCGCCCCCACTCGTAGGCCTGCTCGTTCGTCACCTGGATGACCTCGTCCACGATCGGCAGGTGCAGGTTGTCCGGCACGAAACCTGCGCCGATGCCCTGGATCTTGTGCGGGCCCGGCTTAAGCTCCTCGCCCTTCAGCTTCTGCGTGATGACCGGGCTTGCGACGGGCTCGACGGCGATGGCTTTGAAACTCGGCTTCCGCTTCTTGATGATCTCGGCGACGCCGGTGATGGTGCCGCCCGTGCCCACGCCCGCGACGATGATGTCGACATTACCGCCGGTGTCCTGCCAGATTTCCTCGGCGGTCGTCTTGTGATGGATGTCTACGTTCGCCGGGTTGCTGAACTGCATCGGCATGAACGCGCCGGGCGTGCTCTCGGTGAGTTCCTTCGCCTTGTTGATCGCGCCGCGCATGCCCTCGGCTGCGGGCGTGAGGACGAGTTCTGCGCCGAGCGCCTTTAGCAGGCGTCGCCGTTCGAGCGACATGCTTTCGGGCATGGTGAGGATGAGCTTGTAGCCCTTGGCAGCCGCGACGAACGCGAGGGCGATGCCCGTGTTTCCACTGGTCGGCTCGACGAGTGTGGTACCGGGCTTGATCTTGCCGTCGCGCTCGCCCGCTTCGATCATCGCTAGGCCGATGCGGTCCTTTACGCTCGCGAGCGGGTTGAAGAACTCGCACTTCGCGAGCACAGTGGCCTGCCCCGCGGGGACGAGCCGGTTGATCTTCACGAGCGGCGTTCCGCCGATCGTCTCGACGATGCTGTTGTAAACACGACCTTCGGGCTTGCGGGGCATAGTTCGACTCCTTGCGGACGAGGCGAAATCGTATTTCCTATTTCTCTACCGGAGAAGAACGATAGCGGCTCCGGATCGACGGGGCAAGTGTAGCGAGTGGACCCGACGTTGGCACACATCTCTCGCATCAGAGCATCGCTGACGAGCCGCTGCGTCTTCCTGGATCAGGCACATGGTGCCTGTGGAGTGCAGTGTCTACTCGACAACACACCGCTGACGCCATTGACAATATGTCCGTACATATCATCATTCTCGCATGCTCCGCTTCCAGTTCGACCAGCTTAACGGACCCGGGGTGAAGCGGTCGCGCAAGACGCTTGGCGATCTTGCCGGCGTCTTTGCCAACGACTCCGCCCGAGCCGCCCTGCCTCCCGAAACACTCGCATATGAAGTTCTCATGCACGCGGCGGTTCCCGAAGACACTGCGGGAGGACTCTTCTTCGGCATCAGCCTACTCTCGCCCGGCAACGTCGATGGCGAATGCTTCATGACCCGTGGCCACTTCCACGCGAAGTCCGATCGTGCCGAGTACTACTGGGGCATCTCTGGTACGGGCCTGCTGCTCTTGATGACCCGCGACCGCGCCTGCCGCGTCGAAGAAGTCCGGCCCGGCTCGCTGCACTACATCCCGGGCGAAACGGCGCATCGCCTCGTCAACACCGGCGACGAGCGTCTCGCCGTCGGCGCGTGCTGGCCGAGCGATGCGGGGCACGATTACGCCTCGATTGCCCGCGACGGATTCTCGCTCCGCGTCTATCGTCGGCTGAACGGGCAGGTCGACCTCGTGGGGCAGGAGGCACCTCGATGAAGCTTTCAATCGACCACGCCGACCCGGCCCCGCTTCACGTGAAAGTGGAACGCCTCGTCCGCCGCCTCGCAGCACGGGCCGACCACGCGACGCACGGCAAGCCGCTGCCGGGGGAGGTGGAGCTGTCGAATCGCCTCGGCGTGAGTCGCGCGACGGTCCGGCAGGCGATGTCTCGGCTCGTCAGCGAAGGTCTGCTCGAACGCAAACGCAACGCTGGCACACGCGTGGCTTCCCGGCCGCTGGTGACGAGCCTCACTGACTGGCACAGCTTCACCGCCGAGATGACGCGACGTGGCGTATCGCTGAAGTCGCTCCGAATCGAAGCGTCGGTCCGCTCGGCACCCGCACACGTGACGGAATTCTTTCGCGTCGCGACGAAGACAAAGTGCCTTCGCCTCATCCGCATCCGCGGCGACGAGGCCGGGCCGGTCGTGCGGTTCGAGTCGTGGCTGCACCCGCGGCTACGACTCGTGCCCACCGACGATTTTTCGCAACCGCTCTACGAACTCATCGAACGGCGCGCAGGCGTAGTTCCCGAGACATCGCAGGAGCAAATCGGTGCGATCGTCGCCGATACTGAACTTGCCGGCGTCATCGACTGCAGCACCGGCGACCCGCTCCTCACCCGCGAACGCCGCGTCTGCGACGCCGGCGGCCGCGGCATCGAATTCTGCGCGTGCGTCTACCGGGCCGACCGGTTCACGTACTCGATCGAGCTTCGCCGGAGGTCGACGTGAGCCCATCCGTCATCGCCATCGACCTCGGCGGCACAGTCGTGAAGCTCGGCCTCGTCCGAGACGGTGCGATCGTCGCGCGGCGGACGCTCGACGCGTACAGCGAACGCGGCCTGGCGCAGGTCCTTCCGCGACTCGCCGCCGCGATTCGCGAATTGCGCATGGACGACATCTCCGGAATTGGCCTTGCGATTCCGACTCTTGTCGACGCTCGCCGCAACCGTGTGCTCGCGCCGATGCTCGGCAAGTACGACGGCATCAACCACTTCGACTTCGTCGCCTGGTGCGCCGGTGAATTCGCGATGCCAATCAAGCTGGAGAACGACGCCCACGCCGCCCTGCTGGGCGAATGGCGTTTCGGCGCAGCGCGCGGCTGTACCGACGCCGTCGTGGTCACGCTCGGAACCGGCATCGGCACGAGCGTGCTGTTCGGCGGTCGACCGCTCCGCGGCACGCACAGCCAGACCGGCAACCTCGGCGGGCACTTCGTGATCGATCCGCATGGCTTCGACTGTGTCTGCGGCGCCCGCGGATGCCTCGAAGCGCAACAGCACCTGAACGCCGTTCGATCCATCGCGCGGTCGGACGCACGATTCGCATCGAGTCTGCTCGCGCAGCCTGGCGACTTCACCTACGCCGACCTCTTCGATCTGCGCGGCAAAGACCCGCTCGCACGCGACCTCGTGCAGCGCAGCCTCGACCTATGGGGCGCGCTCGTCGTGTCGCTCAGCCACGCTTACGACCCCGAGCGCATCATCATCGGCGGCGGCGTCATGCGAAGCGGCAACGTGATCGTGCCACACCTTCAGTCATTCGCCGACCGAGCCTGCACGCCGTGGGGCAAGGTGCGGATCGTTCCCGCTCAACTCGCGGACGACGCCGCGTTGCTCGGCGTCGCCAGCCTCTTCTCGCAACCGCCGGAGTACCTGTGAATCGTCCGAGCACGTACGACAAGTTCCCAACCGTTAATGTGCCCGGCGCGCCGCAATGCTCGGCCGAAGGTTGGGACGCAGTCGTCGAAGCGCTGCGCCGAGAGACGAGCGATGCGCGCGTGGTCGTCGTCGAGACGTATCCCGGCACGCTCGACGACGAAGTCGTCCCGCAGCTCAAGCGAGCCTTCGCCGATGCGATGTGGATCAATGCACGCGACGCGATGAAGGACGAGGCGACGATCCGCGCAATAGTCCAGCCCGACGTGACCGATGACGCCGTCTTCGGCGTCATGACGCGTCTGACACTTCGCGACTTCTTCGACGTCGATCGACTCGCTCTACTCGCCGAGCAGGCGAAAGGCGGCTCGCGCATCGTCATCTACGGCGTCGGCGCATCGCTCGTCCACCCGGGCGATGCCGTCGTCTACCTCGATCTCGCCCGCTGGGAGATCCAGCGTCGCCAGCGGAAGCGCCTGATCTCCAACCTCGGCGTCGACAATCGCGCCGACGGAACCTGGCGAAAGTACAAGTCGGCGTACTTCGTCGACTGGCGCGTGGCCGACGCGCACAAACGGGCGATCTGGGACCGCATCGACCTCTTCCTCGACACCAACACGCCCGGCGAGCCCAAGCTCGTCGATGCGGCCTCCGTCAAGCGCGGACTCACTCACTGCACCTCGCGGCCGTTCCGCGTCGTGCCGTTCTTCGACCCCGGCGTCTGGGGCGGCCAGTGGATGATAGAGGTGTGCGACCTACCGCGCGACGCGGTCAACTACGCGTGGTGCTTCGACTGCGTGCCGGAGGAGAACAGCCTGCTCCTGCAGTTCGGCGATGTCCGCATCGAGCTGCCGTCGATCAACCTCGTCCACCAGCACCCGCGTGCATTGCTCGGAGAAGCCGTCTTCGGTCGATTCGGGGCCGAGTTCCCCATCCGCTTCGACTTCCTCGACACCATGGACGGCGGCAACCTCAGCCTGCAGGTGCATCCGCTCACCGACTACGTTTACCAGCACTTCGGCATGCGTTACACGCAGGACGAGAGCTACTACATGCTCGACGCGAAGCCCGGCGCATGCGTGTACTTGGGCTTCAAGTCCGATGTCGTTCCGGAAGAGTTCGTCGGCGCGCTGCGCGACGCGCAATCCGACTCAAGCACGCCGCTCGATGCCGAGCGATTCGTCAACCGCATCCCCGCCAAGAAGCACGATCACTTTCTGATCCCGGCCGGCACGATCCACTGCTCGGGTCGCGACTCGATGGTGCTGGAGATCAGCGCGACGCCGTACATCTTCACGTTCAAGCTGTGGGACTGGGGCAGGCTCGATCTGGATGGGAAGCCGCGGCCGATCAACGTCGAGCACGGCGCTCGCAACCTTCAATACGACCGTGACACCGCGTGGACGCACGCGAACCTCGTCAACCGGGTGACGCCGATCGCAGAAGGCGAAGGCTGGCGCGAGGAACGCACCGGCCTGCACGAGGCCGAGTTCATCGAGACGCGGCGACACTGGTTCAGTTCGCGCGTCGAGCACGACACGCACGGCACCGTCAACGTGCTCAACCTCGTCGAAGGCGAAGAGATCACCGTCGAGAGTCCGACCGGCGCGTTCGAGCCGTTCGTCGTGCACTACGCCGAGACGTTCATCGTCCCCGCCGCCGTCGGCCGCTACACGATCCGCCCGAGCGGAGCGAGCGTGGGACGCGAGTGCGCGACGGTGAAGGCGTTCGTCCGATCCAATCCGTGAGACACACATGATGCTAAGTCCATCGCACCCGCTCGCGATTACGATGTGGGATTTCTCATGGCTCGAACGCCGCTGGCCCGGTGCGGGCTACGAGGACTGGGGTCGCGCGCTCGACGAACTCGCCGAGCGCGGCTACGACGCCGTCCGCATCGATGCCTACCCGCACTTCCTCGCCACGCCGGGCGGGGCCGAGAAGACGTGGGAACTGCTTCCGTGCTGGCACTTCCTCGACTGGGGCGCGCCGTGCCGCACACGCGTCCGCGTGATGCCCGCGCTCACCGACTTCATCGCGCTCTGCCGCGAACGAAAGATCAAGGTCGGCCTGAGCACGTGGTTCCGCCAGGACGTCGACGACGTCCGCATACACATCGCCGACGCGCGTCAGCACGGCGACATGTGGGTTCGCACGCTCGAACTCATCCGCGATTCGGGGTTGCTCGACGCGATCTGCTACGTCGACCTCTGCAACGAGTGGCCCATTGCGCCGTGGGCGCCGTTCTTCAAGTTCCACAGCAAGGACCCGGACAACGGCTCCACCGCCGAGAGTCGCGCCTGGATGGCTGCAGCGATCCGCGTGGTGCGATCGGCGTTTCCTGACGTGCCGTACACGTTCTCGTGCTGGCCGGACACGAAGGACGAATCGCTCGAGTGGCCAGAACTGGACTTCTTCGAGCCGCACATTTGGATGGCGCAGCAGCGCGACTTCTACGCGCGCGTGGGCTACACGTATCAGAAGTACGACATCGCCGGCCTAGAACTCGTCGCGTCGAAGGGCGAGGCGACGTATCGCGCGAACGAACGCTATTGGCAGGAAGGCCTGATCGAGTCGATCGATCGCCATGCGGCATTCTCGCGGCGGCAGAAGCGGTTGCTCGCGACGACCGAATGCTGGGGCGTCGTCGATTATCGCGACTGGCCGCTGCTGGATTGGGGCTGGGTGAAGGAGTTGTGCGAACTGGGCACGCGCCGCGCCGCACAGACGGGCCGATGGTGGGCGATCGCGACGAGCAACTTCTGCGGGCCGCAGTTCCACGGCATGTGGCGCGATGTAGCGTGGCATCAGAAGCTGGCGCGAGCGATCCGATCGTCACAGGTCGAAAAGGCGGGCACATGATCGACGTGGCTTTCGATCCGAAGCTCGACGTCGTACCGATCGATGCGCCGCTCGACTGGCGAATCGGCAATTGCTGCTTCGGGCCTACGCCAGAGTTGCGATCGCTCGACTCGATCAGGAAAAGCCTGCGTGATCCCGCGTGCTCGGGGCCCGATCCGGTCTACGCGATCTGCATGGACGTCGGCCGCCATGAACACCGCGAGGAGTTGCATCGTCGCATGCTGCTGTTTGGCGTCGTCACTTACGCCGCGGGTCGGCTCGGCGATGAGCCGGTGCGATCGCAGGGCCACGTTCACGCGATCAGCAGACACAGCGGTTGGCGGCCGCCAGAGTTGTACGAGATCTGGCGCGGGCGCGCGGTGATCTACATGCAGGAGCGTGCCGAGGACGACCCGGGCCGATGCTTCGCCATCGAGGCCGGGCCGGGCGAGACCGTGCTCGTGCCGCCGGGCTGGGCGCATGCGACGATCAGCGCCGACCCGTCGACGCCGCTGGCGTTCGGTGCGTGGTGCGACCGCGAGTACGGCTTCGAGTACGACGCCGTCCGATCGCGCGGCGGCTTGGCTTGGTTTCCTCTTCTCAATTCCGACGGTTCGCTTCGCTGGGAACGGAATGGGCGGTACGCAGCGAAAGCGTTGGAACAACGCGGGCCGTCCTCGTATGCAAGATTCGGTGTTGAAGCGGGCGTCCCGATCTATGAGCAATTCGCGCGCGATCCTGCCCGCATGCAGTTCATCAGCAAGGCGGGAGTCGCCGAAGCATTGTGGCGCCACTTCGAGCCGTGAGGCACATCAGCACGCCATGTCTGGCACGCATCGCGATGCGACCCGCCGCGATCAGACGATTTCCCACGCGCCGATGTCGACGCTGGTGCCGCGAGACCGCTTGCCGAAGTCGATCTTGGTCTGCTTTTGGAACAGGCCGCGGCTCTTGAGCGGGCTGGTCGACTGCAGCGCGTAGTCGGCAGGGTTGAGCGAGCCGGGCTTCACGAGTTGTGGGTCGGCGTAGACATCGCCGGCGCCCTTCACGCTGTCGGGGGTCGTGCCCGCGCCGAACCAGCAGTTGTTGCTGAAGGTCACGCCCGCGCTCTTCGTGTACACCGCGAGCGCCTTCGTGTTTGCCTTCTGCATGACAATGTTGTTCACGACGCGGCTGCCCGCGTGCGGGCCCGAGTCGATCCAGATGCCGCCCTGCCACGAGTCGACGAACGTGTTGTTCGCTATCACCGTTCCAAGCAGACCGCCACCGACGGCGTAGTTTCCGTAGTAGAAGCCGCATCGCACGTTGTACGTGATGTTGTTCGACACCACGTTGTTTCGGCTGCTCTGGACGAGCGTGGTCTCGGTGCCGATCTGGATGCCCGGCGCGGGCATGGCGTAGCGGTAGAACCGCTTGTCGCCGATCGAGTAGACGAAGTTCCGCTGCACGGTGCAGCCGGTCTGGTCCCAGAGGTAGATGTTGACGCCGTAGTTGTCGCTGACGGTGTTCTCCTCGACGACGGCGCCGTTCACGCGGTTGACGCCGATGCCCTGGCCCCAGTTCTGGTAGACGGTGTTGCCGCGGATGATGGCGTCCTTGCCCGCGGTGACGCCGATGCCCTGCGTGCTGCCGCCCTTGTTGTCGTCGCCGGGGAACTTGCCCTTGGCGTTGAGGTAGACGGTGTTGTTTTCGATGAGCAGGCCCGCGTAGTCGGTCTGATTCTTCGACCAGCTGGCGATGCCGAGGTTGAAGTTGTCGTGGACGACGTTGTCGTGGATGCGGACCGAGCTGGCGTTGACGACGACGATGCCGATGTTGCGCGAGTTCTTCACCTCGAACCCGCCGAAGTCGACGTAGCTGCCCATGATGCTGACGAGGTCGGTCGCGGTGGCGAGACTACTGCCGTTCAGGATGACCTTTTCGGAGGCGTAAGGCTGATACGAGATGCGAGCCGTCGACGTGCCGCTGGAGCCGATGAACTGCTGCTTCGTGGGCGAGTACGTGCCGCCGCGAACGAAAACGGTGTCGCCCGGCTTCGCGGTGGCGGCCGCGCGCGAGATCGACGCGAAGGGCTTGTCGATGGTGCCCTTGTTCGTGTCGACGCCGGTCGTGGCGACGTACCATTTCGCGAGCAGCTGGCGCGACTCGAGGGCGTCGATGGCAGAACGGAAATTGGTGCGGCGGCGCTTCGTCATGCGTCTGGAACGGTCGAATGCACACGGCCACTGCGCGAACGCGTATGACGCCCGATAACGGATCGCGACACAGGTTTTCAACGGAACATTCCGCACAATCTGCTCGATTTGCGCGACTTCACGGCGAGCGGAGGCGTAACGGCGACTTGGAACAGCAAGCGAGGCAAGGTGGGCGCTCCGGGCGAACACGTGTCGCGGCGTCAGGCGGACAGCGGCGGCGGTGTCGATGCTGCGGCGATGCGCGTCTCGGATGCCCAGTTCGCGTCGGCCTCGCTGGCAGTCGACTGCATCAGCTTCGCGAAGCGCATCAGCAGGAACGTCGCCACAGGCAGGTAGACGATCGGCAGCACGTACAGCAGCGGGCTCGCGAAGAACAGGATCCACAGGCCGAAGAACGGCGCGACCTTCAGGAACGGAATGACGGGGAGGAACAGCAGGTAGCCGCAGGTCCTTCTCAGCCCCGACCGGCCCGCACGTTCGGCGATTCGGCGGAGCCACCACCACGCGCAGCCCGCGCACGCGGCGAAGACGATCTCGGTGCCAACGATGAGGAACCACGCCAGCAGCCACACGCCCGGCGACCGCACGAGGAACGTCGGCACCGCCAGCAACAGGAGCAGCGCGCCGAGCCCCGCCGCGATGCCGCCACAGACCTGGCTGGCGGTGCGGATCGTGCCGACGCGATCGGGATAGCGCATCTCGTCGGCGGTGAGTTGGAAGGGGCCGAACGCGACCAGACCGAAGTGCGCAGCCGCCAGCAACATCGCCACGCCGGCCAGCGCCGCGGAGATGCCATCGACGGCGTTCGCCTGCATCATCGCGAGTTGCGCATCGACCGACGTCGCGACCGGCATGCTGGCGGGCATCGTAGCGGCCTGCGATGCGGCCTGCGATGCGGCCTGCGATGCGGCCTGCGATGCGGCCGTCTGATCGCCGACCGCGTCGGGATCGACCATGACGCGGGAGACGTTCAGAAACTGCATCCATTCGGAACGGATCAGCGTGATCGCCCCGAGCAGGTACGCCACGAGCGCGATCGGCTGCGCGACGGCGAGTAGCCACGCCCCACGCGCCGACTTTCGCAGCCACGACGCGCGCGACCAATCGAGCGAGTCGTTCGGATTCAGGCTGAGCCAGACGGAGAGCCCGCACTGCGGACAGTGGCGGTCATCGAGGTTCGCCAACAGCGACCGTCCACACCGCAGGCACGGCTTGAGCCGGGCGCGCGGGTCGTTGTAGATCCGTTTGACATGCATCCGCGGGCAAACCCCTTTCCCTGAGCGGCGAATCGTAACGTCGGCCGGCCACAACGATCAACTTCGCACGCTGAACACCGCGGTCGGACGACGTGCTTCCAACTCGCCCGCTTGCCCACTCGCCTACTCGCCTACTCGCCTACTCGCCTACTCGCCTACTCGCCTGCATCCAAGGTCTCGTACCGGCACACCGCGCGGTACACGCCCGTCACTTTCTCCGCATCCACGATGCGCGGCGGGTACTTCGGGTTCCGCGCCACCAGCCTCAATCGCTCGACGCCGTCGACGGGCGTCTCGGTGTACACCCGTTTGAATGTGGTCTGCCCGTCGTCGAATCGCACGAAGCAGTCCGCCCCTTCGCTGAACGGCGCGGCCGGCGAGAAGACGACGATGTCGCCCGGCCTGTATCGCGGCGACATCGAGTCGCCGAACACGCGGGCGGCGAACGCGTCCACGTCGTACACGTCCGGCGCGACGACGTACGAATCGGCGACGCCCTTCGGATACGACAGATCGGTGAAATCTTTCGGATAACCGGCCGACACGCGGTTGATCACCGGGACGCCCTGTGTGCGCATCGGCGCATCGATGTTGCTCCCCTGCCGCTCGGCGATCTGTTGCAACAGGCCGGAGAGGTAGGCGGAGTCGAGCGAGGTGGGAATCTGCGATTTGCGATTTGCGATTTGCGATTTGCGATTGGAGGAAGCGGATTTCGGATTGGGGAGTTCGGATTTCGGAATGGAATCGAGTCCGACGTGCGACGCATTCGTAGTTCGGGCGGGCTTCTTCGATCGAGACGAGGCGGAAGCGATCGTCGCGATCGCGTGTTGACTCTCACGCTCATTCGCATCCGCATCAGCACCAGCGACTTCGTCGCAGCGTGGCGAGTCGTCCGCATCTGAGATCAGCCCCTCGACCTGTGCCTTCTCCTGAACACCGAAACCTGACTCCTGAACCCTCCTCTCCGATCCCTCCTCGTGCACCAGTTCCTTCAGCATCGCCCGAACTTCCTTGGGGGTGCGAAGCAGTTGCGCCTCGGTGAGCAATTCGCCAGGCGTGAACTGAAGTTCCATCTCGATGCGGCGAAGCTTCTCGTCGCTCGGCGGGTTCGCGACCCGGCCCGTCTCGATGAGGGACAGATACGGCTTGCTGATCCCCGTGCGCGCGGAGAGGTCGTCCAGCGTCAGTCCATGACGCCGCCTTTGCCTGCGAATGCGTGTTCCGAGAGGCTCCAGCATGGTGATCGCCATACCTACCAAAAACCTAACTTGCAGACAATCCGATTTTGCGGCTCTCGGTGGAATGCCTACGTCCGCGAATGCCCACTTGTGAAAATGCCCAATGCCCAACTCCTAATGCCCAAAGCAGACGGGCGCGACATGACCCTGACCTTGGGCATTGGGCATTGGGCAGTGGGCATTCGAACTTGGGCATTCGGCATTCCGACTTCACAATCGCCAGGATGTCCCTCTCCATCCTCAAGCAACTCTGTGCCGTCCCCACCGCGCCGTTCTGCGAAGGCCATGCGATCGCGTTCGTCGAAGCGTTCGTGAAGGCCCGCCCGTCGCTCAAGCTCTCGCGCGACTCGTACGGTAACCTGCTCGTCGTGTGCGCCGGCGAGCGGGCCGCCAAGCATCCGCGGCTCATCTATGTCGCCCACCTCGATCACCCCGGCTTCATCGCGGGCGAGCGCATCGATGCGAAGACGATCCGGGCCGAGTTCCACGGCGGCGTGATCGCGAGCTACCTGCCGACCGCCCGCGCGCGGTTCTTCCTAAGCGACGGCACGGAGGTCAGCGGGAAGATCGTGAACGCCGAGCCCGACGAGCACGGCCGGGCATCAACCGCGGTCATCGCGACGCGCGTCGATATCCCCGTCGGCACACTCGGCATGTTCGATCTCACGCCCGGCGTCATCAAGGGCGACCGCTTCCACAGCCGCGTGTGCGACGACCTCGCCGGTGCGGCATCCGCGCTCGCAACGCTCGATGCACTCGCGAAGTCGCCCGCCGACGCGACCGTCGGCGCGCTCTTCACGCGGGCGGAGGAGCAGGGCTTTATCGGCGCGATCGCTGCGATGCACGCGAAGCCGTCGCTGCTCCGCAAAACCGACCGGCTGGTCAGCATTGAGTGCAGCGCCGAACAGCCCGTCGCGCGGCAAGGCGCGGGCGTCGTGCTTCGCGTGGGCGACCGCACGAGCGTCTTCCACAGCGCCTTCAGCCGCTTCATCGCCACGACCGCCGAGGAGATCGCGAAGCGGAAGAAGGCGTTCAAGTTCCAGCGTGCCCTCATGCCCGGCGGCACGTGTGAGGGAACCGTGTTCGACGCCTGGGGCTACGTCGCCGCTGCCGCGTGCGTGCCGCTGGGCAACTACCACAACATGGACAAGGCGAAGGAACGCATCGCCGCCGAGTATGTCAACGTGAACGACTGGCAGAACATGGTGACGCTGTTCGTCGAACTAGCCCGCCGCATTCATGCGTTCGACGGCACGCACCGCGAACTGCAGAGCCGGCTCACGAAGCGATTCCGCAGCTTCGAAAAGCGACTCTGAATTCCCTCTCCCGGTACCCCGGGAGAGGGCTAGGGTGAGGGTCTTACGTGGCGAGAGTTTCGCATCACAGCACTCCGCTCCACCGCTTCAGCCCCTCGTGCCGCGTCAGGTCGAACTGCAGAGGCGTCACAGTCGCGTAGCCGTCGCGCAGGGCGGCGACATCGGTGTCGTCCTCGCGCGGGCTCAGTTTGAAGACGGCGGTGTTCCAGTAGTACGCCCGGCCGCGCGGGTCGAGACGCTTCTCGTACGTGTCGTTCCAGCCGGCCGTGCACTGGCGGACCACCTTCGTGCCGAGCGGCTTGCCGGGCGGCAGGTTCACGCTCAGCACCTCGCCCGGAGCGATGCCGTGCTTCAGCATCTTCTTCAGGATGTCGAGACTCGCCCGTGCGGCGACGTCGTAGTCGGGCAACTCCTTCGTCAGATAGAGCGACAGCGCAACGGACGGCAACCCGAGGAACCCCGCCTCGATCGCCGCGGCGACTGTGCCGCTGTAGATCACGTTCACGCCCGTGTTCGCGCCAGAGTTGATGCCGCTGACGACGAGGTCCGGCCGGCGCGGAAGGAGTTGGTTCACGGCAAGCTTCACACAGTCGGCCGGCCGACCGTCGACGCTGATGCCGACGGTCTCGTCGTCCACCTTCACCGGCTGCGTCATCAACGGCGCGTGCAGCGTGATGCCGTGGCCAGTCGCGCTCTGCACGGTTTCCGGCGCGACGACGTGCACCTCGCCGAGTTCGCGAAGCACCTTCAGCGCCGCGGCAATGCCGGGGGCGCGGATTCCGTCGTCGTTGGTGAGGAGGATGAGCATGATCAGGGTTGAGCTGTTAGGGTTCAGGGTTCAGGGTTCAGGACGGTGGACTTTGGAGAGTGATTGTCAGAATGATCCGCAATCGCTCAACGACTCAACCTCTCATTCCTGAAACCTGAACCCTCACGCCTGAACCCATACTCGATGCGACTCACCCGCGACCAAGTCCGCTCCGTCGATCGCATTGCGATCGAGAAGTACGGCCTCCCCGGCATCGTGCTGATGGAGAACGCGTCGCGCGAGGTCGCCGTCCGCGCGAACGACATGCTCGCCGGCCCGGGCCGGAGCGTGCTGATCGTCTGCGGCGGCGGGAACAACGGCGGCGACGGCTACGCCGCGGCGCGGCACCTCTCCAACCTCGGCCAGCGCGTGGCGCTGCTCCCGGTGAAGTCGGTCGATCAGCTTCGGGGCGATGCGCTCGTCAACGCGCGGGCCGCGCTAGCGATGGGCATCGCTCGAATGCCTGCGCGGGTGCAGACGCTGCAGCTCGACGTCGATCTCATCGTCGATGCCGTCTTCGGCACGGGCCTGACGACCGCCCCGACCGGCTTCGCGGCCGAGGTGATCGACGCGATGAACGCACACGGCGCGCCGATCCTCGCGGTGGATCTGCCGAGCGGCCTCGACTGCGACGCGGGCCAGCCGATCGGCCGATCGTGCGTGCGGGCCGCGCTGACGGTGACAATGGTGGCGGAGAAGATCGGCTTCGCGAACCCATCGAGCCGGGACTACACTGGCGAAATCGTCGTCGCAGATATCGGCTGTCCGAAGTCAGCGATCGAGGAAGCCCGCTCCTGACCGCACCGCGTCCATGACCCACCTCTCCGTCAACGTCAACAAGATCGCCACGCTGCGGAACACGCGACACGTGGGCTATCCCGACCTGCTTCGATTCTCCGCCATCGCGATCGACGCTGGCGCGGCCGGCATCACCGTGCACCCGCGACCCGACGAGCGACACATTCGAGCGGCCGACGTCGCGCCACTCGCGGACTTGTGCCGATCACGCAAGGTCGAGTTCAACATCGAAGGCAACCCGTTCGAAGGTCACTACGTCGATCACTGCCGCGCAACCAAGCCCACGCAGTGCACGCTCGTACCAGACGCGCCGGGCCAATCCACCAGCGACCACGGCTGGAACCTGCGACGCGAGTTTGATCGCGTCGTGCCGATCGTTCGTGAGTTGAAGTCGCTCGGCTGTCGCGTGAGCTTGTTCATGGATGCGGAAGAGTCGCAGATGGAACTGGCCGTGAAGACGGGCGCGGAGCGCGTCGAGTTGTACACGGAGCCATACGCGAGCGGCTTCGCGCGAGGCGAGTTCGATCGCGCCGTCGAACCGTTCGTCCGCGCCGCGACCCGCGCGACACAACTCGGTCTAACGCTGAACGCCGGTCACGACCTCACGCTCGCCAACCTCGGCCCCCTGCTCGACGCGATCCCGCAGATCGCCGAGGTGTCGATCGGACACGCCCTCATCAGCGATGCGCTGGAGTTCGGGTTGAACGATGCCGTGCGGAAGTACGCTGCGATCTGTCGCGCGAAGCGATGACGCGCACACGGAGGGCGAGGCTCCCGCCGAGCCTGCGGATGCGCGACCTCAGCTGTTCGAATCGCGCATCCGCATCGGCTCGGCAGGAGCCTCGCCCTCCCGCTGGCTTACGACCCACCTGGGAAACATCGCCCTGAATCCGTCGCCACCTCCGCCAGGATCATCTTCGCGACCACCTCGGGCGGGATCGCGGTGACGTCGATTGACCGGGTCATCACTGACTCGTAAAGCGGCTCGCGCTGCGCGAGCAGTTGGCGGATCTCCTCGATCCCGCCGCCAAGCTTCGTCAGCGCGGGTCGCATGGCGGCGGTGCTTGCGTCTGCGTGGATGCGGTCGAACAGCACCTCGGCCGGCGCTTTCAGGTAGTAGCGGTACGCGCCGCTCCGCGAGAGCAGTTCGCGGTTCGATTCCCGCAGCACGATCCCGCCGCCGGTGGCGATGACTCGGTCGTCGGTCCAGCGGATGACGTCTTCGAGCACGCCGCTCTCCAAGTCGCGGAACGCGGGCTCGCCCTGCTGTTCGAAAATCTCGCGAATGGATCTGCCGGCCCGCATCTGCACGAGCGCATCGGTGTCGACGAACTCGACGCCAAGCTTCGCCGCGACGACGCGCCCGACGGTCGTCTTGCCGCTGCCGCGATAGCCGAGGAGGACGATGGTCATGGACGGGTCAGAGGGATGAGGGATGAGGGATGAGGGACGAGGGTCGAGGGTCGAGGGTCGAGATGCAATCGCGGCGATGAAATCATACTCTAACACCTGACGCTCGTCCCTAGTCACTCGTCCCTCGTCCCTTCCAATGATCTCCGCCATCCACCACGTTCAGCTCACCGTGCCGCCGGGCGAACTCGACGCTGCGCTGGGGTTCTATCGCGACGTGCTCGGGCTGCCGCTCTCGCCGCATCGGCCCGCGGAGTGGGGGCCGACGGGGTACTGGTTCATCGTTGGCGATCGCGAGCTGCACATCGGCACCGAGGACGGCGTCGACCGTCGCGCTACGCGGGCACACCTCGCGTTCAAGGTCGACGACGCCAACGCCTATCGCGAGAAGCTGAAATCGCTTGGCCTCTTCAAGTGCGAAGAGCCACTCATTGCCGGATACGACCGCTTCCACGCGCACGACCCGTTCGGCAACACGCTGGAGTTCATCGAGCCGCGGACGAATAGGCTTCTCGTCGATCGTCCACCGATGCCGCTGGTGCACCTGAGCGTGGCGTTGCTGCATCGCGGGCGCGTGTTGCTGGTGCGCGAGGGGAAGCCGCACATGAAGGACAAGTGGAACCTGCCCGGCGGCCACGCCGAGCGGGGCGAATTCGCCGTTGATGGCGCGATGCGGGAACTCGAAGAAGAAACCGGCCTCGCCGACTGCTGGCCCGTCGGCGTGCTGGGCGTCTTCAGCACGAGCTACTCGATTCGCCTGATCGTTATCGCGCGGACTGGCGACGACCCGAAACCGATCGCGGGCGACGAAGTCCTTGAGAGCCGCTTCTTCACGATCGACGAGGCCGACGCCCTGCCCGATGCGGCCTTCATCAACCCAACGATGTTCCGCGAGATCCTCGCACGCCTCCGCGCGGGTGTGTGCCATCCGCTCGACCTCGTCGCGACGATCAAGGAGGGAACCCGATGAGCTGGATGGACGAGAAGAAGGTCGACGTGACGATCCGCGTGCCGGGTCACTGGGAGGAGCCGCGCGAGTTGCTGGAGTCGCTCAGCGAAGGGTACCGGCTCGACGGGAACGGCTACGACCTGTGGCTGTGGCTGCCGGACGGCGGGCGTGCCTCGCTGCGGGCTGCACCGCCGGACGAGCAGTTCTTCAAGATGTGGCTCGAGGGCTGCACGCGCGAGCCGACCGAGACCGAGATCGCCGGCGTGCAGAGCTACGCGACCAGCGTTCACCTCACCATGCCCGGCGGAAACCTGCGCCGCGCGCGCGAAGCCATCGCCGTGGCGGCTGAGCTGATCCGCGCGGGTGGGTACGGCGTATTCGTCGACAACTCCGGCATCGCCCACGGCGCGCTCGACTGGCTCGACCTGGCTGACGATTGCGGCGAGGACGGCGGCGGGCCGTTCTGGGCGTTCGTCAACACCTACGGCGACGACGACACGCTCTGGACGCACGGCATGCACGTGCTCGGTTACCGCGACGCAGACATGCCCCGCTCCGGTCGCGACCCGCGCGCCGAAGCGAAGGACGACTTCGCCATCCGCAACTTCCTCGGCTACGCGTACCGCTCGGGCAAGCGCATCTCCGACGGTGAAGGCGTCGGCGATGAGCTGGGCCCGACGCACGTCGTGCGACTCGTCGACGACACGCGCGTCGAAGCGCCGCACGCGATGCATAACCCATTCGGAAGATTCGTGCTCGAATCGGTGCCGCGGTCGGAGCGGGCGAGCGAGAACTGACTCGGCCCGTGCGGCAGATCGTGGATCGCCGTCAGAGTCGTCCCATCCGCTACGGATGGATTGCCCGCGCGCCGACTCGACGGAAAGCGGCAGTTGCCCTGATGAATCTCGGCTTTGGCGAAGCGCGCTTCGGTAAGCTGACCACACCTCAAGACAGGGAGTTGCGTAGTCATGCCGTTGCGTCGCCGCGTTCGCAGAGTAGTTCATGTCGATCCGCTCGATCGCCGCACGCTGATGTGCAACGAACCCGCGCACCTCGCGATGATGGCGACGGTCGGCACCGAGGTCGCGCCGGGCTTCGCAGTCGTCGTCGATTTCGCGTGGCTCAACAGCCCCACCGTTCCCGGAACACAGAAGGACGGCGGACGCGTGTACGGCTCGCGCGGGAACGGTTACACGTTCGGCTGGAACGTCGACTCCATCTCGGCCGGTCGCGATCGAAACGTGCATCCCGATCAGCGCTACGACGCGTTCATCAAGACGATGTCCGGAGCGAATCGTTCGTGGGAGATCGCCGTGCCGAACGGCACGTACAGCGTGAAGCTCGTCGCGGGCGATCCGTCGTTCAACGACGCGGTCTATCGCTACAACCTCGAAGGGCAACCCGCGCTGAGCGGGACGCCCACGAAGTCGAATCGCTTCATCGAGAGCACGACGCGCGTGACCGTGAACGACGGCCGGCTCACGCTGACGAATGGCACGGGAGCGGTGAACAACAACATCGCGTTCATCGAAATCACGAGCGACAACGTCGTGCCGCCACCGCCGCCTCCTCCGCCACCACCGGTCGTGGGGTGGACGCGCGGCACGAACATGCCGGTCGCGATGGCGGAGGTGGCGAGCGCCGTCGTGGGCGATCGGCTCTTCGTCATCGGCTCGAACGACGCCTCCACGCTCGCGTACGACATCACGAACAAGCAGTGGCTCCCCACGGCCACCTACGCGCCACGTCCATTCTTCGGCGATCACCACGGCATCGAGGTGCTGGACGGCAAGCTCTACGTCATCGGCGGGCTGCTCAGCGCTGCGGGCAAGGTGCAGATCTTCGATCCCGTCGCGAACGTCTGGTCGATCGGCGCTGACATGCCGTGGGACGGCGGCAGCGTGAGCACGGCGATGATCGGAGGGAAGATCTACGCAGCGGGTGGCGTGATCGGCTCGACCGCGACGAACTACCAGGGCACCGGCTCGACGAATCAGGCGGCCGTCTACGACCCGGCCGCAAACACGTGGACGTCGATCGCGCCGATGCCACAGGGACGCCATCACACCGCGGCGGCGACGGACGGCACGCGCTTCTGGATCTTCGGCGGACGCGTCGGTCAAAACGTGCTCGCGAACGGAACGTCTGACGTGCAGGTGTACGACCCCGCCACCAACATGTGGACGACGAACCTCACGAGCACCACGCTCAAGGCGATGCCCTTCCCCCGCAGCGGCATGGGCAAGGCCGCGTATCTGAACGGCGAGTTCTACGTCATGGGCGGCGAGACGCTGAACGGTGCCGGTGCGGTGAAGCAGGTGTATAGCCGTGTGGACATCTACACGAGCCTGACGAACGCGTGGCGCACGGGCCCGAACATGCTGACCGGTCGACATGGTCTTTTCCCCGTGGTGATCGGCTCGCAAATCTGGGTCGCGGGCGGCGGTGATAAGGTGGGCGTGAGCGCGTCGGCGTTGCTGGAGATCCTGTCGACGTGAGCCGGAGTGACGGCCCCAGCGGAGCTGGGGCCGCCGGTCGATGGAATTACATCACGGCGCTGATCTTCTCTGCTGCGCTGCACACGAGCGACGCCGACTCGTTGTTGCCGCGCAGCTGGTACTGGTTGATGAGCCCGTACATCTGATAGACCGGCTTGCGGACCTTGTGGTACGCGTCGCCGAGTTGGTACTGCTCGCCGTACGCCTGCTTGAACGCGGGCGTGATCGTCTGGAACAGGTCCATGTAGGCGAGTTCGGCCTCGGCGTGGCCGAACCGCATTTCGGGGTCGATGATCGCGGCGACCTTCCACTCGCCCTTCGCGTTGGCGCGGCACAGCACGTTGGCGGCCCAGAGGTCGCCGTGACAGAGGCGCGGGGCGTCGCCGTGCGCGAGGAGTTTGTCGAGCTGGTCGTGCATGCGGTGGATCGTCTTCGTCACCTTCGGCGGGAGCGTGTGAAGCTTGTCTGCCTCCTGCAGGACGGGATCGACCAGCGAGCGGTAGAACGCGGGCCAGTCGGTGAACGGTGCCCCTTCGAATCGGCCGTAACGGTCGCCGGTCTTCGCGTGCATCGTACACACGAGTTCAGCGAGGTGTTTCTGGATCGACTCCACCTGCTCGGGCTTGCACAGCGTCTTCGCATCGCGAAGCGTGATGCCTTCGACGTGCTCGAGCACGAGATAGCTATGCGGCAATTCCAGCGAGGCTGTGCGACACGCGTACACCTTCGGCACCGGGATGCCCAGCTCGCCGAGCAGTGCGAGCTCGCGGGCCTCGCGTTCGTGAGAGCGGTTCACGCGATGGGCGGACACCTTCAGCACGAGGCGGTGGCCCGACGTGGTCTTGACGGAAACAGTGGTGTTGACGATCCCCCCGGCGAGCAACCCCAGCTCGGCCAATTGGGCCGACGGTTCGTCGAGCGAATCGCGGACGATCCGCTCGACCATCGGCCATGAGATTTCGTCGCCCATCGACAAGCGAAGATCTCCAAGGCTTCACCGAACGCCTGTGATGATACCCTCCCTTCCCGCGAAAAAGACACCCGGAATGCCCGATGCGACAGAACATTCTCCGCGGCGAAATGCGACAGCCCGGCGCATCCGATCGGATACGCCGGGCCTTTGCGATTTTCACTGCTGACGACCGAGAGCTCAGCCCGCGGCGGCTTCGGTGGTCTTTTCCTTGCGGGTGGCTTCGGCGAGGCGGGTCGCCTTGCCCACGCGGGTGCGGAGGTAGTTCAACTTGGCGCGGCGCTTCTCGCCGCTGCGCTTGACGACGATCTTCACCACGTTCGGCGAGTTCGCCGGGAAGATACGCTCGACGCCCTCGTTGAGGACGATGCGGCGGACCGTGAACGTCTCGGTGAGCCCGCGTCCGTTGCGGCTGATGATCGTGCCGCTGAAGACCTGGATGCGCTCCTTGTCACCTTCGACGATCTTGGTGTGCACGTCGACGGTGTCGCCGACGGCGTACTTGAGCGGCTCGGCCTTGCGGTGGGGCTTTTCGACGAGATCGATGTACTTGTTGATCATGGGGTCACAGTCCGTTTCTCACGACGATCCGCTGTGCGAACGCGCCGCTATGCATCCTTCACTTGTCGCTCGCCTCGCGGTAGCGCTGCCACAGGTCGGGGCGTCGCTCTCGCGTACGTTGCAGTCGCTGTTCCATTCGCCACGCGGCGACCTTCTTATGATCGCCGCTGGTAAGCACCTCGGGAACAGGCAGGCCGCGAAACTCTCGCGGCTTGGTGTACTGGGGGTACTCCAGCAATCCGTCGGCGAAGGATTCATCCTCCGCGCCGGTTTCAGCCCCGAGGGCGCCGGGGAGCAGTCGCACGACCGCGTCCACGATCACCATCGCCGCAAGCTCGCCGCCGCTGAGCACGTAGTCGCCGATGCTCAGTTCGATGGGCTTGAGGACGTCGATCGCCCGTTCGTCGAACCCTTCGTATCGGCCGCTGATGAAGAGCAGCCGATCCTTCTGGGATAACTCGCGGGCCATCGCCTGGTCGAACACGCGTCCCTGCGGGCTGAGCAGGATTCGCGTTGCGGGCCGGGGGTCTTGCGACTCGGCCCGCTCGACCGCTTCGACGATGATCGGGGCCATCATCACCATGCCCGGACCGCCGCCGAAGGGTTTGTCGTCGACACTCTTGTGCGCGTCGGTCGCCACGGCACGGATGTCGTGCAGGTGGTAACTGACGAGCCCCTTCGCCTCCGCCCGCTTCGGAATGCTCGTGCCGACGAACGGCAGAAACATGTCCGGAAAGAGCGTGAGGATGTCGACGCGGAGGGGCATGGGGGAGGAACAGTTGATAGCGGGAATAGTTGATAGTTGATAGCGGGCTGATGCTCTTCGCTATCAACTATCAACTATCCAACTCTCAACTATTCCTTTTTCTCTTCCGCCTTCGGCTTCGGCTTGCCGGGCTTGCCGAACTTCAGGCTCTTGTGTTCCAGGCCCTTGCGCTTGAGCAGGCCGCTGACGGTCTCACTCGGCTGGGCGCCCTTGTCGAGCCAGTGCTTGGCGCGCTCGATGTCGACGACGACCTGCTTGGCCTCGTCCTTCTCGATCGGGTCGTAGTGCCCGAGCTGTTCGATCACGCGGCCGTCGATGGGCGAACGCGAGTCGCACACGTGCAGGCGGTAGAACGGCCGATTCGTTCGGCCCATCCGCTTCAATCGCAAAACCACTGCCATAGATCAGTCTCCGTCCAACAGTTTCAGGACAAAATGGGAACGGAGCAGTATACCGATCGGCCCTGTACGGACAAGGGACGACGGGACGTGGAATTCGTTCCGCCTTCCCACCGTGCGAGCCGGGTCGCTACGACCGCGAAAATGAAAAAATGTCCAGAAACGTCCAATTGCGCTCGATTGGCGTGCAATCTTTCGACAAAAGACGCCCGGTCGGTCCACTGAGGGTGCGCGGTCCCTCTACCCTTACCCTCGGCGCTGCGCGTTCTGGCGCGCGCTGCGCAGCGCGCACGCGATTTTTCTTCTCGGTTAGCCCGGGAGCATGCTCCCGGGTTAAGCAGAGCGAGGTCACTTCACCTCAGACATCTTCACCGCCGCGCGGTTCTTCGCGGCGAGTTCTACCGCTTCCAGCACGCGCTGGGTCTGATACGCGTCTTCGAAGTCGGGTAGCGGAATCTCGGGTTGCTCGCCGCCGAGCACTCGAAGCGTGTCGGCCGCCTGGTTGACGAACGCGTGCTCGTAGCCCTGCGGGTGCGCGGTGGGCCAGTACGCGTGCTGATACGGGTGAACGCCGGGCATGCTCGCCTGGATCTTCGTGTAGCCGCGGGCGATGGCGGGCGTGGTGGCGTCGTAGTACCAGAGGTTGTTCAGGTCTTCGAAGTTGAAGTAGACGCTCCCCTTCTCGCCGTTGATCTCGACGCCGTGGTGATTCTCCCGGCCCGTCGCAAAACGCGTCGCCTCGACGCTGAACATCGCGCCGCTCTTCATCCGGCCGATCGCGTGGATGGCGTCGTCGACCGTCACCTTCCCCTTCTTGCCCGTGCCCTTCGCGCCGCTCGCGATGCCCGCGCCGCCGGCCCCGCTGGGGATCGTTCGCTCCTTGACGAACGTCTCGCTCACGCTGCCGACGATCTCGTTCACCTCGTCGCCGGTGATGAAGCGCGCCATGTCGATGACGTGCGCGCCGAGGTCGCCCAGCGAGCCGCTGCCGGCCTGTGCTTTGTCGAAGCGCCAGATGAGCGGGATGTCGGGCGAGCTCGCCCAGCCCTGCAGGTAGTACGCGCGGACGTGATAGATACGCCCGAGCCGACCTTCGCGGGCCAGCTTGTACGCCGTCGCCACCGCGGGCACGCGGCGGTAGTTGTACCAGACGAACGTCTTGCTCTTCTTCGCTTTCTTCGCGGCGTCGCGCATCTCGCGCGCATCGTCCAGCGTCGCGGCGAGGGGCTTCTCGCACGCGACGTGCTTACCCGCTTCGAGCGCGGCGAGTACGAACTCCTTGTGCTTGTTGTTCGGCGTCGTCACGTCAACCAGATCGATCTCCGGATCGGTGACGGCCGCCTTCCAGTCGGTCGTCGACTTCATCCACCCCCACCGCTTCGCGAACGCGGCCAACTCTTCGGCGCTGCGCGCGACGATCGTGTGCATGACCGGGTTGACGGGCAGATCGAAGAACCGCGGCGCCTTCAGGTATGCGTTGCTGTGCGCACGCCCCATGAACTTCTGGCCGATAAGACAGACGTTGATCGCCGAGTCGGACACGTGAAAGCCTCCTGTGAGATGGAAGCGGAAATCTAGCGGAGCGACGCACAGACGCAAAGGCTAAGCGTATCCCTTCGTATCACGCGCGCTTGGAACGGAGCTGGTGCGCGCACGTCACCGCCAGCGCCCCGTCGCCCACCGCAAACCCGACGCGCTTGGTGGAGCCGGAACGCACGTCGCCGCTCGCGAGGATGCGCGGCACGCTCGTCTCCAGCGCGCACGGCTCGCGATCCGTGAGCGGCCAGACTCCCGCAGCCTTCACGCCCGCGCCGACGTGGATCGATCCATCGTCGGCCCGTGCGACCTCCGGCGGCAGCCAATCGGTGTTCGGCTTCGCGCCGATGAAGACGAACAGCGAGTGCACGTCGAGTCGTTCACGTTGACCGGCTTCGTCGTTCGCGCGGACGACCTCGATCGCGTCGAGCCGTGGCTCGCCGTGCAGGGCGACCACGCGCGTGCCGGTGCGGATGTGGATGCGGTCGTTCGCCTCGATGCGGACCTTCAGGTACTCGCTCATGAACTTCCCGAACTCGTCTTCGAGCAGGATCAGCTCGACGTCGCTCGACTGCGACAGGAACATCGCGGCCTGTCCCGCGGAGTTTCCGCCGCCGATGACGGCGACCTTTCTTCCGGCACACAAGCGACACTCGTTCGACGATGCGCTGTAGTAGACGCCCGCGCGGTCGAAGCGTTCGATGTTCTCCGCTTCGAGTCGACGCCACTTCGCGCCGGTGGCGATGAGGACCGTTCGCGCGCGAACCTTGTCATCGCCGTCGAGGTAAAGGACGTGGTCGGCGTCGCCATGCCCGAACTCGATCCGCTCGACGCGGGCGGGCGCGAGGAGCTGCGCGCCGAACTTCAGCATCTGCATCACGCCGCGCTCGGCGAGCGCCATGCCGGTCAGGCCCGCGGGGAAGCCGAAGAAGTTTTCGATGGACGACGTCCCGCCCGCCTGCCCGCCCGCGCCGAGTTGATCGACGACGATCGTGCGGAGCCCTTCGCTCGCCCCGTACACGGCGGCCGACAGCCCGCTCGGGCCGGCGCCGATGACGGCGAGGTCGAACGTGCCGCGCGGACACATCCGGCGAATGCCCGCGAGCCGGGCGACCTCGCGCAGCGACGGATTCGCGTGCTGCGACCCGTCCGGCGCGACGACGAGCGGCATGCGGTCTTCGCCGACATGGGCAGACTCGAGTTCGCGTCGGCCGAGATCGCTGCTGCTGTCGTGCCAGGCGAACGGGATGAAATTCCGCTGGAGCAGTTCGCGGACGGCCTGCGTGGGCGCGTGCCGACGCGGGCCGACGATGGTCATGCCGGTGCGGTCGGTGGCGTCGAAGAATCGTTGCCGGGTCTGGAAGCTCGCGATGAGCTTTTCCGCAATGTGAGGCGAGGCGTTCAGGGCATCCTGAAAACGATCGGGCGAGATCACGAGCAGCGACGCGTCGGTCACCGCGCGCACCGACGCCATCGCGGCCCGGCCCGTTAGGATGTCGAGATCGCCCAGCGCCTGACCGGGGCCGTGCGTGAAGAGGCGGGCTTCGTCGCTGCTCGCGATCACCTCGACTTCGCCGCGCGTGACGACGTGGAGCGGGACGTCCTCGTCGCCCGCGCGGTAGACGAACTCGCCCCGCACGAAATCGGTGGGGACCGCGATCGCGTGCAGGGCGCGGAGTTCGTCGTCGGTGAGCGTGGGGAAGATCAGATCCATGCTCGGATCATACGGTCTCTCGCGCTCGCGCAGCCGCACTTAAGTGCCACTGCCTGTCTTGTGTGCGTCGCTCGATTCGAAGGTGAAGTCTGCCTTCGCGGGGTCTGCGTCGACTTCGATCGTCGATCCGGGCTCGAACGCGCCTTGCAGGATCTGCTTCGCGATCGGGTTCTCGAGGCGCTGCTGGATGACGCGCTTGAGCGGGCGTGCGCCGTACTGCGGGTCGTAACCTTCGTCGACCAGCAGCTTCGCTGCAGCTTCGCTGAGCGTCAGACCAAATCCTCGATCGCTGAGCCGACGGCGCAGGCTCTTCAGTTGAACCTCGACGATGCCCTGCAGTTGCTCCTTGCCCAGCGGGTGGAAGACGATCGTCTCGTCGATGCGGTTCAGAAACTCGGGGCGGAAGAACTGCTTGAGGAGGTCCTTCACGGTGGCCTCGATCTCCCAGTCTTCGCTGCCCTTGGCTTTCAGCTCCTGGATCTGTTGCGAGCCGAGGTTGCTGGTCATGACGACGAGCGTGTTCTTGAAGTCGACGGTCCGGCCCTGCCCGTCGGTGAGTCGGCCGTCGTCGAGGACCTGCAGGAGCACGTTGAACACGTCGCGGTGCGCCTTCTCGATCTCGTCGAACAGGATCACGCTGTACGGGCGACGGCGCACCGCTTCGGTGAGTCGGCCGCCCTCTTCGTAGCCGACGTAGCCGGGCGGCGCGCCGATCAGGCGGGCGACGGAGTGCTGCTCCATGAACTCGCTCATGTCCATCCGCACGACGGCTTGCTCGTCGTCGAACAGGAACTCCGCGAGCGCCTTGCACAGCTCGGTCTTGCCCACGCCCGTCGGTCCGAGGAAGAGGAACGAGCCGATCGGCCGATTCGGATCGCCCAGCCCGGCGCGGTTGCGGCGGACCGCGTCGCTCACGGCGCGCAGCGCATCGTCCTGCCCGATCACGCGCTGGTGGAGGCGGTCCTCCATCTTCAGCAGCTTGTCCTTCTCCTTCTCCAGCATTCGGCTCACGGGCACGCCCGTCCAACGCGAGACCACTTCCGCGATCTCGTCGGCATCCACAACCTGTTTCAAAAGTGGTTGTCCCTTCGGCTTCACCTGCGTAGCCGCGGACTTGTCCGCGCTTTCCAGCGCAGCTCGCACCGCATCGAGCTTCTTCTTCTGCTCGATCGCGTCGGTGTAGTCCTTCTCGCTCAGCACCTTGCCTTCGCGCTGCGCATCCAAGATGCGCTTCTCAGTCCGCTCATACTCGTCCTTCAGCTTCGCGAACTCCGAACGCATCTTCGTCACGTCGCCGAGACCGCTCTTTTCAAACTCCCACTGGCGGTTCAGCTCTTGAAGCTGCTTCTGCACGTCGGTCAGCTCGGCGTGCAGCTGATCGCGCCGCTTCACCGCGTCGACGTCGGTCTCCTTCTCGAGCTGGCGCGCCTCGAGTTCGAGACGCGTCTTGCGGCGTTCCAATCGGTCGATCTCTTCCGGACGCGATTGGTTTTCGAGCGCAAGACGCGAAGACGCCTCGTCGATGAGGTCGATCGCCTTGTCGGGCAGGAACCGGTCCTGGATGTATCGATTCGACAGGTTGGCCGCGGCGACGATCGCGCCGTCGGTGATGGTGACGCCGTGGTGGGTTTCGTAGCGTTCCTTCAGGCCGCGCAGGATCGCGACGGCGTCCTCGACGCTCGGCTCGCCGACGAAGACGGGCTGGAAGCGTCGCTCCAGCGCGGCGTCCTTCTCGATGTACTTGCGGTACTCATCTAACGTCGTCGCGCCGATGCAGCGCAGCTCGCCTCGCGCGAGCGCGGGCTTGAGCAGGTTGCCCGCGTCGGGGCTGCCCTCGGTCTTGCCGGCGCCGACGATTGTGTGCAGTTCGTCGATGAACAGGATCACGCGCCCGTCCGACTCCTGCACTTCTTTAATAACGGCCTTCAGGCGGTCTTCGAACTCGCCGCGATACTTCGCGCCGGCGATCAGCGCGCCCATGTCGAGCGCGACGACGCGCTTGCCGCGGAGCTGGTCTGGCACGTCGCCCGCGTTGATGCGGCGCGCGAGCCCTTCCACGATTGCAGTCTTGCCCACGCCGGGCTCGCCGATCAGGACGGGGTTGTTCTTCGTTCGTCGGCTCAGCACCTGCATGGTGCGGCGGATCTCCTCGTCGCGCCCGATCACGGGGTCGATCTTCCCCTGCTCGGCGAGCTGGTTGAGGTCCTTGCCGTACTTCTCGAGCGCCTGGAATTTGTCTTCGGGGTTGGCGTCAGTGACGCGCTGGGTGCCGCGGATGTCTTTGAGGACTTCCAGCACTTTCGATTCCGTTACGCCCGCCTGCTGAAGCAGGCTCGCGAGGTCGGATTTGGTGAGCGCGAGGAAGAGGTGTTCGACGCTGACGAACTCGTCCTTCAATCGCTCGGCTTGCTTCTGCGCTTCGTTGAAAACCTCGAGCATGGCGCGCGACGCGCCGAGCTGGCTCGCGCCGGAGACGCGCGGGAGCTTCTCAAGCTCGGCGTCGGCGGCGCGGCGCAGCTTGCCGTTCACGTTCAGCTTTGCGAGCAGCGCGGCGATCGTCCGCTGATCGTCCGACAGCAATCCTGACAACAGGTGAACGGGCCGGACCTCCGAATGGCCACGCTCGGTCGCGAGCGACTGGGCGGCCATCACGGCTTCCTGGGACTTCTGGGTGTATTTGTCGAAGCGCATAGTGAGACACCTCCGAAAGGCGTCTATCGCAAGCGGCGTGCCAGATGCAAATCAGCGATTTTCCGTCGGTAATCGGGTGGATCGCCCGGCGGAGGCTGTCAAACGTGCAGTCGGCGTCGCGGCCGACCGAGAAACGCGATGGAGCCCGCCAGCAAGACGAACGACGTCGGCTCCGGCACGGACGCGCTGGCGAGCGTGAATGAGATGCCGTCGAGGTCGTGCTGCTCGTCGGGCAGACCGATCCCGCCGCCCTCCAAGCCGCCGCCCAGCGTGCCGGGCATGGTGTAATTGTAGTTGGCGGCGAGCAGCAGCAGGTCGTCGAAGTTGGTCGCGCCGTCGAAGTTGAAGTCGCCCGTCGCCCACGAACGACCGGTCGTGATGTTGTAATTCGCCGCAAGGATGAGCAGGTCGTCGAAGTTGCAGGTGCGGTTGCCGTTCGCATCGCCGATGACTCGCGCAAATCGGCTCTGCTTCACGGTGCTGACCTGCGACGAGTTCAGCTGTGCGTCGAAGTAGTTCCCCGTGCTCGGCTGCATCAGGTTGCCCGACTCGCTCAGGTGCGGCAGGTTGAGGTTGTGGCCGATCTCATGCGAGAGCACCTTCGAGACGAGCACTTGCCCGTTCGCAAACGTTGGCAGGTTCGGTCCAGTCCAGAAGCAAATGCCGCTCGCGTCGAGGAAGGCGTAGCCGTTCGAGGTGTTGTCGGTCGTCTGCGCGAAGGCGGGCACGACGCGGACCTGCAACAGGTTCAGCACGAGTGGGTCAGGATCGAGCACGCCAGCCGATGCCGCGAGCGAGAAGGCCTGATTGAGGTCAGAACTGGACCGCGCGGTCGTCGAGCCGGGAGTGCCGAGCGTGAAGCTGTTGTTCCACGTGCCCGTGCGGAACTTGAACTGCACGTCAATGCCCGCCTGCGCGAAGACGGTGTCGACGCCCGCAAGGATCGTCGCCTGCTGCGCGGCGGTGCCGAAGGTCGGCGCGGCCTGCCCGCCCGCGTCGTCCGCCACGCGGATCACGTTCACCTGCACCGCCTGCCGGATCTGCTGCGGCGCGTTCACCAGCAACGGGTCGGCCAGCGCGAACGACGGCGCAGCGCAAACAATACCGACGGCCAGACCGATCGCGTGCCGCGTGCTCATCGCATCAAAACTAGATGCGCTTCCGCCACACGACAAGGCGAATTTGCCGAAGAAGCGTCCGATATTCTTGCGGGCTTACCGCTTGCTCAGCACGTCCCGCTCGTACTGCTTCACCGCGTCGATCCACTTCGTGCCGACGGGCACGCCCTGCTGTTCGCAGTAGTGGTCCCACACCGCGCCGACGGGCAGCGTCTTGCACTCTTCGAGCAGTGCGAGGCGCGACGTGTAATCGCCGGCCGCTTCGAGTTCGCGCAGCTTCTTCGTCGGCTCGAGCAGCGCGATCAGCAGCGCCTTGATCATGTTCCGCGTGCCGATCGTCCAGGCGGCCACGCGGTTGATGCTGGCGTCGAAGAAATCCAGACCGATGTGCACCCGGCTCAGGTAGTCGCCGCGCACGATCTCGCTGGCGATCTCGCGCAGCGCGTCGTCCAGCACTACGACGTGGTCGCTGTCCCACCGCACGCCACGGCTCACGTGGAGCAGCACGCGGTCGAGGTGGCACAGCACGCTGCTGATCTTATCCCCCATGCTTTCGGTCGGGTGATAGTGCCCGGCGTCGAGGCAGAGGAGCTTGCGGTTCTTCACCGCGTAGCCGAGGTAGAACTCGTGACTGCCGACGGTGTAGCTCTCGGTGCCGATGCCGAAGAGCTTGCCCTCGATCGCGTCGAGTTGCAGCTTCGGATCGATCGGCTTCGCGAAGATCTCGTCGAGGCTCTTGGCGAGGATCTCGCGCGGCGTCTTACGGTCGGCCGGGATGTCTTTGTAGCCGTCGGGGATCCAGACGTTGGTCACGGTCGTTTTGCCCGTGGCTGCGCCCATGGCGGCGCCGATCTCGCGACACGCGATGCCGTGCTGCACCCAGAACTTGCGGATGCCTTCATCGCGGCTGGCGAGGGTGAACCCCGCGTCGGCCTTCGGGTGGGCGAAGTAGCTGGGGTTGAAGTCGAGGCCAAGGCCCTGGCTCTTTGCCCAATCGATCCAGCGGGCGAAGTGCTCGGGTGCGACTTCGTCGCGGTCGACCTTCTTGCCGCCGGTCTCTAGATAGATCGCGTGGAGATTGAACCGGTGCTTGCCGGGGATGAGGCTGAGCGCTTTCTCGGCGTCAGCGCGGAGCTGGTCGGGCGTGCGAGCCTTGCCGGGGTAGTTGCCGGTGACGGCGAGCCCCCCGCCGGGGCCGGCATCGCTTGTGCGCTCGAAGCCACCGACGTCGTCCCCCTGCCAGCAGTGCAGGCTGACGGGGACGGTGGCGAGGGTCTTCAGGGCGGCTTCGGTATCGACGCCGAGTTCGGCAAAACGGGCACGGGCGAGGTCGTAAGCGTTGGCCATGGGGAGGCGGATCATCGGGCAACCGCCCCGCTGACGTCAAAGCGCGCAGCCGCGAATGTTCGTTCGATTTCAGGCATCTCCCGAGGGATTCCGCCTTGCCAACGCCCCGAACCGAAGCGTAGATTATCGCGTGAAGCGGGAAGGCGATCGCCTTCGCCCGCGGGCGTGACCCGCAGGCACAAGAGGCGATCGCGCGTAGTCGACGGTCGAAACCCATCCGACGACGAACACGTCCTGCGTTGACGATTGATCACCCTGTGTGACGGTCGCACACGCAAGCGGCTGGTTCGTCATCCTCGACCCACTCGATTCTACGTGCTCGCGCGGGCAACGGTTGCCCGGCGTGTGCGCCGCACTGTGCGTCTCGTAAGGAGTGTCAGCCATTAGCGACTACCGTTACAACGAGCGAATCCGCATTTCGCCCGTCTTCCTCATCGATCACACCGGCAAGTCCCACGGCTCGGTGCCCACTGCTCAAGCGTTGCAGCTCGCCCGCGAGGCGGGGCTCGACCTCGTCGAGGTCGCCCCGGCCGCACGCCCGCCCGTCTGCAAGATCCTCGACTACGGCAAGTTCAAGTACCAGCAGTCGAAGAAGGACGACAAGGCCCGCTCCCACTCCAAGGCCGGCCAGCTCAAAGAGGTCAAGATCAAGACCGTCCGCATCGGCGATCACGACCTCATGATCAAGACGAACCACGCCATGGAGTTTCTGAAGGAGGGGAACAAGGTTCAGTTCACCCTTCAGTTCCGCGGCCGCGAGATCGCCCACGCGCAGCTCGGCTACGAACTGTTCCGAAAGATCAAGGAACAGCTGAACGGCTGCTCCAAGATCGAAATGGACGCGAAGCTCATGGGCAAGCGTATGAGCATGGTGCTCATGCCCGACAACCGCGAACGCAAGCCCGGCGACGCCGCCCCCGGCGCGAAGCCCGCTGCGAAGGCGACCGGCCCGATCAAGCCTGCCGTCAGCGGTGCTGGGTTGAACATCCCCGCCCCGAAGCCAGCCGCCCCGGCTCCAGCTGCTGCCCCCGCAGCGCCGAAGCCTCAGCCGGCGAACGCGTAATTGCCCGTCGCTCGCTCAATTCGAGATCGACTCAACGGGAGCGTCGGGTTCGCCTGACGCTCCCGTTGGCGTTGTATCGCCCTCGTGTAGCCGCGAGCTTGCTCGCGAATCGGACTCGGTCGCATTCGATGCGCTGACTACACGCGTCTCGTTTGATGCCTCGTGCGGAGATTCGGGAACGGGGTCGGTTCGACGCGTCTCGTCCGACGCGCGAGCAAGCTCGCGGCTACGCGGGGGATTCGTCCGTCGCCTCGGCGCTTCCACCCACCGCTTCATCCGGAGTGGCTTCTGGATCACGTGCTGCACGTGCAGCAGCATCATCGCGAGCAGCGGGTCCGACTGTGCTCGCGTGATCCGCGGAAGCCGCAGCGCCGCCCCGCCTGCCTCGCGCGGAAGCCTGAGGATGTTCACCGCGATGCCGATGAGCCGCGGGTCGACGTTCATCCGATCCGGCAGCGCCACCTCGCAGTTCCGACAGATCACCCCGCCGCCGCTCGCGCTGAAGTAGAGGACCCTTTCGCCCGCGACGCTGTTCCCGCAGGATGCGCACTTCGTCAGGCTCGGCAGGTAGCCCGACGCGCGGAGCACGTCGAGCAGCATCGCGAGCCCGTGCTCCTCGCCACTAGCCGAGCCGAGTTGCCCGAGCGTGTGGCGGAAGCGGTCGTAGATGGGCGGGTGCGGGTCGTTCGCGGCGAAGAGTTCGCCTATGAGTTCCGCAAGCATCAGCCCGAGGAACATCGGCCGACTCGATCGGCGCAGCGGCCGGAACCCCTCCACGATCTTCCACTCGGCCAGCACGTTGAGGTCCTTCTCGGTGCGATCGCCGACGAGTGCGTCGGCCTCGTCAAGCAGGTCGAGCCCGCCGTCGAACTTGCTGCTGCCCGCCTTCGTTGCTCGATGCGACCCCTTCGCGATCACGCGAACGAGCCCGCGCGTCCGCGCGAAGAGCGTCGCGATCTGCGACGTCTCCGAGTACGGATACGTCCGCACGCAGATGGCTCGGTCGGGGACGAGGGACATCGCCTCATTGTAGGGTGCATCTCCGATGCACCGCTACGCGCGATGCTATGGCAGCATTACCCAAGTGACACTGACTGAGTCCGTCGCTTCCGGCGCAACATCGCCCCCGCACCGAAGGCGATCGCGCTCAAGCTCGCCGGCTCCGGCACGATCGACCCCGCCAGTGCCCAGTCACCTGCAAGCGTCCCGGTGAACGTCTGGTTGTAGTTCGACGCGAGCGCGAGCAGGTCGTCGAAGTTGGTGACGCCGTCGTAATTGAAGTCGCCGCCGGTCCAGTTGAGGTTGTTCAGCCGGTAGCCGGCCGCGACGAGGAGCAGGTCGTCGAAGTTCACCGTCAGGTCGAGGTTGGCGTCGCCCTTCAGCGTCGGGCAGACGAGGAGCGTGGTGCTATCGATCGCGACGCCGAGCCACGTCGCGGGCACGGTCGTGAAGACCTTGTTCGCCTCGCCGAAGCCGAGCGCCTGGTTCGATGCGAGCGTCGAACTGCGCAGCCGCGTCGCGAGCAGGTCGCCGCGGAGCGTCGTGATCGGGCTCGCGCCGGTGTAGTCGATCGCGAGCGGATTGTTCGTGAGATCGAGCGATGCGCCGGTTGCGATCGTGAGCGATTCCAATCGCGACGCGTTCGAGGTGGGCGACGCCGTCGTGTTGATCACGACCGGCCCCGCCGTCACCGCGAGCGACTTGAATCGCGCCCGCGCGAGCCGGAGCGTGCCTGCCCCGCTCTTGCTGACGTTCGCCGTCAGCGTGGCATTGTCCCCGGTCATGCTGAGCGTGGAGCCGGTCGCGACGTCGATCGCGGTGCTCGCCGCGAGCGTCATCGGGGCGGCGATCGTGTGCGAGCCGCTCACCACCTTGATGTTCGCCGGGCCGACCACTGTCTCCATCGTGATGCGGCCGCTGCCAGCAAGCGTGTAGCTGTTCGCGTTGTCGAACTTGATGCTCCCGACGGTGACGGCGCCGTTCACGTTGATCGTCCGCGCCGCGGTGATCGCGCCGAGGAAGTTCGCGGGCAGTTCCGCGCCGTCGGGGACGCCCAGCGCCCAGTTCGCGTCGGTCGTCCAAGTGCCGTTTGAGTTCACGTTCCACTGAGGCGTCACCGGCGCGCTGAACCGCACGTAGCGGTCGCTCGTGTTGAGCAGGTCGACCGAGATGTCACGATCGCCGAACAGGTTCATGCCGAGGATGCCCGGGATCGGCCCGTCGCCATCGCGCGGGTCGGTGATGTTCAGCACCACGACCGGCACGTTCGTGAACGTGAGCGGCGCGCCGCCGTTGCCGGAGACGGGCAAGCTCAGCGAGTTCACGATGAACCCCGGCGCGACGGTCTTGTCGCCGCCGAAGCCGGCCACGTCGACCGTGAAGTCCGGCGTCGGCGACGCCACGTCGATGCCGATCGCGTTGGCGATCGCCTCGCTGATGACGGTCGCCTGAGCGCCGGTGTCGAACAAGAACTGCTCGTTGCTGATCGTGCCGCCCGTGTGCGTGACGTTCGTGCGGAGGAACGGGTAGCTCCAGATCGTCGGGCTGCTCGGGTCGTCGATCCAGTTGTTGAAGTTGCTGATGCTGGGGATGAACGTCGCGCCACTCGCGGCCGTGCCGTTGGCGTCGACCATTTCAACGATCGCCTTGAACTGGTGCTGCGGCGCCGCGCCCGCGCCCTGCAGCGACACGCTCGGCGTGCGGATCACCTGCCCGCCGATCGTCTTGCGGATCGTCTGCGTGTTGCTGATCGACATCGAGTACTGCCACAGCAGCGGCGTCCCGACGACGGCCGGCAACGTCTGGCCCTGCGGCACCATGACGACCGCGCTGTTGTACTGCCCGCGCCACGTGCTCGACGTAACGGTCGCGGTGCTGCCGCTCGGCGTGGCGTTGTGCACGCCGCTGACGTACACGCCGATCGGGTCGGTGATCTGCCCGTCGACCGAGTTGCTCCCGCCCACGCCGCCGATGGGCTGGATGTTCGGGTTGTAGCGGTTCGCGTTGCTGAGGATCGCCTGCGTGTATAGCGAGCCGGGCAGGATGTGCACCGGACTGCCCGAGTCGAACGTGGCGAAGTTGATCGTGTTGCCAGCCGAGTCGGTCAGCGTGTTGCCGCTCGGAGCCGCCTGTGAGATCGGCGACCAGACCTGGTCGTTGCTGCTCCACCGATCCGTGAGCGTGTACGCCACCTGCGGCTTGAACCCGGCGACGGGGAAGTTCGGCGTCACCGCCGGAAACGCGAGCAACTTGCCCGGCCCGACCGGCACCTGCGCCGCTTCAGCGTGGGCCGACACCGTCAGCCCCGCCATCGCCGGCGCAGCGATGAGACCCGACACAACCAGCCCGACCGCAACAGCGGCCTTCCGATGAAGACGACACGTTTCGCTCAAGAGCGCATCCTCCGTGGGATCAGAGTTACCCCGCATCATACGAGTTGTCCCGTCCGAACGGGTAGCACAATCCGCCCGCATCTTCCGTGTGGGCAACGCGTAGGCGACGGCTTCGCTTCAAGGTCGCCTTACACGAAAAATGCCGTCAATCCGCGATTTCCTCGCGATCTGCGATGGTTTTCGACGGTTGCCGAATCGCACGTCCCGGCCGAAACAATGGCCCCGCATGCACTTCGGCCCGCCTGTCGGAACCTTGGGGCGCGCACCCCCTACAGATGTTGCACGGCGTTGCATCCGCACGGTCGACCACGACCGCGATCACGCGGCAATCTCCTGAGTTGCTCCTCCACCTGACCATCAGATTGCCAAAGAGCCCTCCGAGGGGTGACTGCGCCAAACCCGACTTCGCACCCCAGTGCATCGAGCATTGTGGTCACGTAGTCGAAATGAACACAAGACCAACCAACTAAACCAATCGACGCCAGAACTCAGGCCGGGCCATCGCTTCGGCGAAGGACGCGAAAAATCTCGCCGTCGTTTTCGTAGGGTGCATCTCCGATGCACCGCCCTTGCCAAACCGAGAGACGGTGCATCGGAGATGCACCCTACATAGACTAAGACCGCAGTCATGCGATTCCGCGTCGTTCTCCTCACCCTCTTGCTCTCGATGGCTGGCTGCTTCGGCGCTCCGGGCGACTACCGCCGCTTCGACGGCAAGCCTCGCGTCGAAACGCAATTCGGCGAAGCCGGATCGTGGACTCGCCCGCTGCAGCGCGGCCGATCGACACGGGACGACGTGCGTTCGGAACTCGGCGAACCGCACTTCACCTCCGACGATGACAGCGTGTGGCGTTACTCATACGCGATCGAGACAAGAAGGGTCATCATGCCTTTGGGGTTGTTCGCGTCGATGTCGATGGAAGGAGAATGGCGAAACGTGGATGTGACTTTCGACGCCGCGGGCCGGGTTGCATCGTGGACCGGCCCGATGACCGACGCCGAAGCCGCGCTGACCGGCCACCGCGTGGTAAAGCGCCGCCCGCGGGGCACGATCGGCAAGAGCACCGATGTTGCGTACTTCGACCCAAACGAACCGTACTGGCCAAGTCCGACGACGAAGCCGTGAGCCGTAGGGTGCATCTCCGATGCACCGACTGGGTCAAGCAAGAGAAATGGTGCATCGGAGATGCACCCTACCTTGTATGCGATCCTCGCTTCGTAGCATGGGCGTCTCGCCCATGCCCCCGGCGTCAGGCATGGGCGAGACGCCCATGCTACGGAACGCGCTCCCCTTGCCCCACCGCCGCATTCCCGTAACCTCCGCGGCCCGCTTGCTCCTCACCGCGCGCAACCTCGCCAAGTCGTTCGGGCCCCGGCTCCTCTTCACCGGCATCACGCTCGGGCTGGACGAGGGGGACCGCGTCGGCCTGATCGGTGCGAACGGCTCGGGCAAGTCCACGCTCCTCCGCATCTTCGCCGGCGCGGAGAAGCCGGACGACGGCGAACTCATCAGCCGGCGCGGACTGCGCGTGGGGTACGTCGCGCAGGAAGATTCGTTCCCGGCCGACACCAGTTGTCTCGACGTCGTCGCGGCGGCCGTCGATTTGCACCTCGACGAGCACGAGCGCCACGTCCGCGCGCAGCTCGCGCTCGACCGCGCGAACTTTCCGGATAGCGCCGCGATCGCCGAGAAACTGTCGGGCGGCTGGAAGAAGCGGCTCGCGATTGTCGCCCAGCTCGCATCCGAGCCCGATCTGCTGCTGCTCGACGAGCCGACCAATCACCTCGACATCGAAGGCATCCTCTGGCTCGAAGAGACGATCGCGAACGCGAAGTTCGCCACGCTCGCGGTGAGCCACGACCGGCGATTCCTCGAGACGGCCGCCAATCGGATCATTGAGCTGTCGCGCTCGTACCCGGACGGGTACCTCGGGCATCGCGGGTCGTACAGCGACTTCGTGGAGAAGCGCGAAGAGTTCCTGACCGCGCAGGAGGGACGCGAGCGGGCCGTGGCGAGCGGCGTGCGGCGCGAGATCGAGTGGCTTCGCCGCGGCGCGAAGGCGCGGACGACGAAGGCGAAGGGCCGCATCGAGCGGGCCCACGAGATGATGAGCGAACTCGCCGACCTGCGCTCGCGCAACCAGAAGCAAGGCGCGGCCGAGGTGCAGTTCGACGCGTCGGGACGACAAACACGAAAGCTCGTCGAGCTGAAGAACGTCCAACTCTCGCGCGGCGGGAAGAAGCTGTTCGACAAGCTGAGCCTGGTGCTCGCGCCGGGGCAGAAGCTGGGCCTCCTGGGCCCGAATGGATCGGGGAAATCGTCGCTCATCAAGCTCATCGGCGGCGAGCTGTCGCCCGATGCGGGGACGGTGTTCCGGGCGGATGCGCTGAAGGTGGTCGTCTTCGACCAGCACCGCGAACAGCTCGACCCCATGCAGACGCTGCGACGCGCGCTCAGCCCGAATGGCGACTCGCTTGTCTATCAGGGCCAGGGCATTCACGTGAGCGGCTGGGCGCAGCGGTTCCTGTTTCGCGGCGAGCAGCTCGATCTGCCCGTCGAACAGCTCAGCGGCGGCGAGCGGGCGCGCGTGCTGATCGCGCGCCTGATGCTGCAACAGGCCGACGTGCTGATCCTGGACGAGCCGACGAACGACCTCGACATCCCCACGCTCGACGTGCTGGAGAGCAGCCTGGAGAGCTTCGCCGGCGCAGTGATTTTGGTGTCGCACGACCGGTACGTGATCGATCGACTCAGCAGCGACCTGCTCGCGCTGGACGGCAAGGGGAACGCTCGCGCGTTCGCAAGTCTGGATCAGTGGGAAGCGTGGCGCGAGCGAGCGATCGAAGAGGAACGCGAGGCACTTCGCGCAGCGCAGCAGAAGGCAGCGAAGGCGAAGGAGCCCGCGGCCGCGCCGGCATCATCGAGCGCGAAGAAGCGACTCACTTGGAACGAACAGCGCGAGTTCGAGGGGATGGAGAAGGCGATCCACGCGGCCGAGGAACTCGTTGCGAAGCTGCACGCCGTCGTCGAAGACCCGGCCGTCATGGCGGATCACGTGAAGTCGCGCGAGGCGTACGAGAAGCTCGGCGCAGCGCAGCACGAAGTCGAACGCCTCTACGCGCGGTGGAGCGAGCTGGAAAGCAAGCAGTCGTGAAAACCCGCACGGTGGGCAGGGAAACCACCAAGCAGCGATTGGCCAATCCACCGAATGCAGGTGCATCTGGGCGGCCTTAGGTTCGCGGTTCAACAAGGAGAACCGTTATGAACCGATCGTCTTCTCGCATCGCTGCTGCTCTTGCCCTCGCGCTCGTTGGAGCGTTCGCCACAAACGCGAACGCGATCCCGCTTGAAAAGCAGTGGGAGTTCCGCCTGAGCGGGTCCGGCAGCAACGACACCGATTTCGCCGCGGGCGGATTCAACGTCGACGCCACACTGGGTTACCACTTCACGGACCAGCTGGAACTCGTCGGCCGGCAGAGCTTCGGCTACTCCGATTTCGGCGACAGCTCGTGGAGTGGCGGCACGCGGCTCGGCGGGTACTACAACTTCAACTTCGACGAAGACCAGAAGATCGTCCCGTACGCCGGCGTGAACCTCGGCTACATCTACGGCGACGCCGTGGCGGACACGTTCGTCGCAGGTCCGGAAGCGGGCCTGAAGTGGTTCGTGAACGACACCACGTTCGTCTACGGCAGCGTGTCGTACGAATTCTTCTTCGACAAGGCGAACGACATCGACAGCAACTTCAGCGACGGCCAGTTCGTGTACGGGCTGGGTATCGGCTTTAAGTTCTGATGAGCTGCTGACGCGGAAGAAGAGACGAAGAGAAAAGAGACGGAGAGACGAAGTGCTGACACTTCGTCTCTCCGTCACTTCGTCTCTAAGTCTCTTCTGCCATCACATCCCCGGCAGCGCCCCCGCCGGCAGGCCCATGTCGCTTGCCAGCTTCGACATCTCGGTCTGGATCGCCTCAGCCGCCTTCGCTTGGGCGGCGCGGATGGCGGCGGTGCTGAGGTCTTCGATCATCTGGATGTCGCCGGCGCTGACCTGAAACTTGTTCGCGGCGTCGCCCGCGCGCAGGCCGAGCCGGGCGGGGTCGATCTTCAGCTTGATGAGTTCCAGCTTGCCGCTGACCGTGGCGGTAATCATGCCCGCGCCGGTGTCGGCGGTGTATTGACGTCGGCCCAGGTCTTCCTGGAGCTCTTTCATCTTCTCCTGCATCTCCTTCGCGCGGGAGATCATGCCGGGGAGGTCCTTGAGTTGCTTGAGCTTGTCGAACATGGGGCGGGATCGTAGCGACGCGCGCGGTCGGCATCCATCGGGCGGGAACGCGGGAACACGAGTCAGCGCGATTCTCGGACGTGCGCGTCAACTGCCGATGGAAACCGGCCGATTGAGAAGATGTGACGATCGTGCTGCCCGGCGCAGGAGTGGCCCGACTGCACGCGGTGCCCGTGAAGCAACGCGTGCCGATCCCGCGCGCGCAAAACCAATCGACGATCGACGTCACGCCGCCCAAGCGAACCTTCGACTGGACGGCCCCGCTCATTCTCGTCGGCGTCGCAATTGCGATGCTGCTGCTGGCCGGCCCGATGTTGTGGGGCCGGGCGTTCTGGCTCGACGAGTGTCTGACGTACCTCATCGCATCGGATCCGTCGCTGGATCACGCGCTTGGCGCGCTCGCCGGCGGCGTGGACACCAATCCGCCGGGCGTGCACGTGCTGCTGCGCATCGTCGGCGGCGTCTTCGGCCACACGCCGGGCGTGTACCGCGTCGTGATGACGGTCTGCACGCTGCTGGCCGCGTGGGGCGTGCACGCAATCGTCGCCCGTCGTGCGGGCCGGCGTCGCGAGGCGACGTTTGCGCTGCTCGCTTTTCTCAGCATGCCGCTCGTGCTGCACCACGCGACCGATGCACGGTTCTACGCGCCGATGCTCGCGCTTTGCGCAGGCGTGGCACTGCTGCTCGACGTGCGATCGACGCGCACCTCCGCGTTCACGGCACTACTCCTCGGACTGCTGAGTGCAGGCCTTGTGCTGACCCACTACTTCGGCGCGATCGTGCTCGGTTGCCTGGCGATCGGCGCGTTCGCGACGTCGCGCGAGCGATGGTCGCAGCGGGTTGCGCAGCTGTTCCCGCTGTCGGCCGGTGCGGCGACGCTGGTCGCGCTTCGGCCGTTGCTCGCCGCGCAGCGCGAAGCACTCGCGAGCGCCGGCGGGACGTGGATGAGCGTCGGCCTGCTAGAACGCGTCACGTCGGCCACACAGCAACTCTTCCCGATCCTGCCCGCAGTGCCGCTCCTCGTCGCCGTCGCGCTTGTCGTCCTGCGGGGCAACGCCCGAAGCGCTCTCGCCACGCTTGGTCCGCTCGGCGGACTGTTGTTCATGCCTGTGGCCGTGCTCGCGTTCGACCTGTTCGTTCAGCCCGTCTTCGTCGCCCGCTACCTGCTGCCGATCGCCCTGCCGATCGCCGTCATCGGTGGCTCTGCAATCGCATTGCTGTCGCCCAAGCTTCGCATCTCGATCACAGTGCTGCTCGTCGCTTCGTTCGTCACCACGATGCTCCAGAAGCGCGTCGCGCTATCGACGCAGCTTGATGCTCGCTCGACGACCGCCCTGCTCCGCGCGATCGACGCGCACCCGAGCCTCCCCGTCCTTTCCGACTGGCGTGGCTACGCCCTGCCGCTCGCGCTTGCCCGGCACGATCGCACCGTCTGGTTCCATCCGCGTGCGCCGTTCGATGCCCACCCGAGTCTGCTCGGGTCGATCCCGTTCGAAGCGCTCATGGCGCGGATCAACGAGCGGTTCTACGGCGTGCCGCAACACTTGCCAGCACAAGACGCACTCCCTGCACAGTTCCTCTTCATCACGGAGTTCCCTGAGTCGGCGCGCAGCGCATTCTCTGGTCGTGATGTGCGCGAGATCACGCCTGTCGTGTTCGTCGTCGGACCAGCGACTGCGACGCAGCGTGGCGGAACTGCTACGACTCCGGTTGCGCCGCGATGAGCGTCTCTGACGCGAGCGCACCCACGTCGATCGCACGTCCGGTGATCGCCTGCGTGATCTTCGCGACGTGCTCGTGGCAGTTCTCCAGGAACAGCTTGTAGCTCGTCTGCGTCCCGCCAACGGCCGTGCCGGCGACGTAGATGCCGGGCTGGTTCGTCTCCATCGTCGCGGGGTCGAATCGCGGCGCCCGGTCGGGCCCGACCAGCTCGATGCCGGCCAGCTTCAACAGCGCGTGGTCCTGCTCGTAGCCGATCTGCTTCAGGACGAAATCGCACGGCACGTCGAAGTTCCGCACGGGTTGTCCATCGCGGAGCTTCTGCAGCGTGACGCGGCCGGGCTCGATCTTCGTGGGCACCGTCTCGAAGTGCGCATCGATCGCGCCGCTCTGGATCAACCCTTTGATCTCGGGCATGAGCCAATACTTGATGCTCTTCTCCGGCAGCTGCGGCTGGCGATAGCTCAGGATCACCTTCGCGCCGGCGTGGTGGCACCGCAGCGCCGCCTCCACCGCGCTGTTCCGCCCGCCGATGATGAGCAGTCGCTGGCGGAAGTAGGTGTGCGGCTCATTGAAATAGCTGCTCACAAACGGCATGTCTTCGCCGTGGATGTTCAACTTGCGCGGCCGATCGGTGCCGCCCGTGCAGAGGACGATTCGCTTCACGATCGTGTGCGTGGGCCCCGTGCGCGGATGGCTCGTGATGTCGTATCGGCCGTCGCTGCGGCGCGCGATGTGAGTCACGGGTTCGTACAGCCGCAGCGGCAGGTCGAACTGCGTCACGACTTGTCTCAAATACGCGAGATACTGCTCGCGCGTGCTCTTGTTCTGGTCCGGCGTCACCAGCGGCACGCCCGCGATCGCGATTCGATCGTTGCTGCTGAACCATCGCGTCTGCGGCGCCCACCAGCTCACGGTCTGGCCGACCTGCTTGGCTTCGAAGTGGACGTGCGACACGCCCGCCCGCTTGAACGCGACGGCCAGTTCGATGCCGATCGGTCCTGCGCCGACGATGGCGACCTCGTACTCCTGTGCGGGCTCTCCGTGCTGCGACATGACGTCACTATAGCTCGCCGCGCCGCCGCGCGTCGCGTGGGATACCCTTGTGTGTCCGGCCTGCTTGCGAAGAATGGACGAGCGATGACTTTGAACGCACACCGAATCACGTCGTCATGCGTCGCGCTGGGGTTGCTGCTGGCGCTGGGCCGATCACCATTACTCTCGGCCGCGCCGCCGAGCAGTGTGCCTGCCACACAGCCAGGGAGGCCGAGCGAGGCGTCACTCGTCGCGCAGCTCGACTCCGCCGACGTCGCCGAGCGTGAGCACGCAGCCGATTCGCTCATGCTGCTCACCGCCGCTGAGCTGCCAAAGCTGCGCGCCGCGGTCGAAGCGATGGGCCCGTCGAAGCTGTCGGCCGGCCAGGTGGCGCTGCTCCGCGACATCGTCATGCACGTCTTCGCGACGGGCGACCACAACTTCACCGCCGACCCCAGCTACGCCGGCGGCGAGGACGCGAAGATCGGCATCCGCTTCCCGCCCGGCGGCGATGTCTGCATCGTCTACGCCCGCACGCTTGGCATGGATTCGTACCGCGCGCTGCGCGACGGCGACCGCATCCTCGCCGTCCTCAGCCCCGACGCCCCGCCGGAGCCGCGGCCCAACGACTGGACGATCCTCAATACCGCATCAGAATTCCGCGAACTGCTCCCGCAACGCTTCAAGGTGGGCGACCTCTGCACGCTGCGTCTCGTCCGTGACGGCCGCGTGATCGAAGTCGAGGTGCGGCTCGCGCGCATCCCAAAGCCGCCCGCAAAAGCTGTAGTCGGCGGCATTGCGGACGAGAACGCGATCACCGCCGATCGGCTCGCCCGCGCCACGCAGTATTGGACGACGGAATTCGCCGTGCCGCTGAAACTGAACCCGTAAGCCCTCTCCTGATGAGCGACACGACCCCCGCCGATCTTCACCCCGTTGCCGGACAGATGCTCATGATGGGCCGGCGCGGGCTCGACGCGATCTTCCACCCGCGCAGCGTCGCGGTGATCGGCGCGAGCGAGTCGGCCGGTGCGGTCGGACGCACCATCCTGTGGAACCTCGTAAGTTCCCCGTTCGGCGGCACGGTCTACCCAGTCAACCCGAAGCGCGACAGCATCCTCGGCATCAAGGCGTACAAATCGATCGCCGAAGTGCCCGCGAAGGTGGACCTCGCCGTCATCGTCACGCCTGCATCGACCGTGCCGGGCGTGGTGAAGCAGTGCGCCGACGTGGGCGTGAAGGCGGCGATCATCATCAGTGCCGGCTTCAAAGAACTCGGCCCGCCCGGCATCGAACTCGAAGCCCAAGTGCTGGCCGAGGCGCGGCGCGGACGCATGCGCATCGTCGGGCCGAACTGCCTAGGCGTGATGAACCCGCTGAGCGGCCTAAACGCGACGTTCGCCGCGGGCATCGCGAAGCCGGGGAACGTGGCGTTCGTGTCGCAATCGGGCGCGCTGTGCACGGCCATCCTCGATTGGTCGCTTCGCGAGCGAGTCGGCTTCTCGGCGTTCGTCAGCACCGGTTCGATGCTCGACATCGGCTGGGGCGACCTCATCGACTACCTCGGCGACGACCCGCGCACGCAGTCGATCCTGATGTACATGGAAACGATCGGCGACGCGCGTGCATTTCTTTCCGCGGCGCGCGAGGTCGCGTTGACGAAGCCGATCATCGTCATCAAGCCGGGTCGCACCGAGCAGGCCGCCAAGGCCGCCGCCAGTCACACCGGCTCTCTCGCGGGGAGCGACGACGTGCTCGACGCCGCATTCCGCCGCGTGGGCGTGCTGCGCGTGAGCACGATCGCGGACCTCTTCTACATGAGCGAGTTGCTCGCGAAGCAGCCGCGGCCGAAGGGGAACAGGCTCACGATCGTCACCAACGCAGGCGGCCCGGGCGTGCTGGCGACCGACTCGCTCGTCACGAATGGCGGCGCGCTGGCGGAGCTATCAACGGAGACGCACGAACAGCTCAACGCCTTCCTGCCCGCGCCGTGGAGCCACGGCAATCCCGTCGACGTGCTCGGCGACGCCAACGCCGATCGCTACGCGAAGACGCTCGACGTGTGCGCGGTCGACCCGAACTCGGACGGCCTGCTTGTCATCCTCACGCCGCAGGACATGACCGAGCCCACGCCCACCGCGGAACTGCTGACGAAGTACGCCAAGCGCGACCCGTCGCTCGGCGCTGCGCTCGGCAAACCCGTCATCGCGAGTTGGATGGGCGGCCCCGCGGTAGCGCAGGGCGAAGACGTGCTGAACCAGGCCGGCATACCAACGTTCGCCTACCCCGACACGGCCGCGCGGATGTTCTGCTACATGCACCGCTACGCCGAGAACCTGCGGAGCATCTACGAGACGCCGGTCATCGACGCCGAGCTGGCCGACCAGTCGCGCAGCGCGGGCAGCAGCGAGAGCGCGTCGCTGATCATCGACCGCGCGCGGGGCGAGGGGCGCACGCTGCTGACGGAGTACGAAAGCAAGCTCGTCCTGTCGGCCTACCACATTCCGACGGTCGAAACGCGCCTCGCGAAGACGGCCGACGAAGCGATCGTCGCGGCCGAGGGGATCGGCTACCCAGTCGTGCTAAAGCTCGACTCGCGCCGCATCACGCACAAGACCGACGTGGGCGGTGTGAAGCTGAACCTCGCGAACGCCGCAGCCGTGCGCGAGGCGTTCGAAGCCATCCGCTCGCGCGTGCTCGCGGTCGACGCGAATGCCTTCGACGGCGTCACCGTGCAACGCATGGCGAAGTTCGTCGACGCGTACGAACTGATCGTCGGCAGCAGCCCTGATGCACAGTTCGGCCCCGTGTTGCTCTTCGGCGCGGGCGGCGTGCTGGTGGAAGTGTTCAAGGACCGCGCGCTCGGGCTTCCACCGCTCAATGCGACGCTGGCGCAGCGAATGATCGAGCAGACGAAGATCAGCCACGCGCTCGAAGGCGTGCGCGGTCGCAGGCCGGTCGACATGGACCTGCTGCGGCACGTGCTGGTGCGATTCAGCCAACTCGTCGTCGAACAGCAATGGATTCGCGAGATCGACATCAACCCGCTGCTCGCGGGGCCGGACGGCGTCGTGGCGTTAGACGCGCGCGTGGTGCTCTACGACGCCACCGCGCCCGCCCCGCCGCGCCCGGCGATCCGCGCGTATCCGAGTCAATACGTGAGCCGCTGGACCGCAAAGGACGGCACCGAGTTGCTGCTGCGTCCGATCCGCCCGGAGGACGAGCCGCTGCTGGTGAAGTTCCACGAGACGCTGTCCGAGCGCACCGTGCGGCTCCGCTACTTCCACCCGATGAAGCTGACCGCCCGCACCGCGCACGAACGGTTGACGAGGGTGTGCTTCAACGACTACGACCGCGAGATCGCCATCGTGGCCGAGCGAGCGCTCGCGGATGGCCAGCGTGAAGTCGTCGGCGTCGGTCGACTCAGCAAAGTGCCCCACCACGATGAGGCGGAGTACGCCGTGCTGGTCAGCGACGCGTGGCAGCGCAAGGGCATCGGCTCGAAGCTGCTGGAGCGGCTCGTGCAGATCGCGCGAGATGAAAAGATCGGCAAGGTGACGGCCGACATTTTGAGCGACAACCACGAGATGCAGGCGATGAGCCGCAAGCTCGGCTTCAAGCTCACGCAGGACATGGACGACGGGACGGTGAAGGCGGAGATCCGGCTGGGGTGAGCCGAGACAGTGGGCCACGAATCTTCACGAATCGGCGCGAATGAAGAGATGTGTGGTTGTCGTCGCTACGCCTTGCAGCAACGCCGCGTCCAGTTGACGAGTTGGTCGGCGGCTTCGGTGGTGCCCTCGAAGTCGAAGCTGAGCACATACCTGAGGCGATCGATGTCGGGTCCGAACGTCTCGACAATGATACGTGTCGTTCGGTCTCCTGATTGAACGGAGCGCACAACGCACTCGACGGGCCACGGGCGGAGCCGCACTCGACGCCAGCCGCGCTGGATGGCGAAGCCGCGTGGAGTAAGCCAGACGTAGAGGCGTACCCACGAGAAGCCCACCACCGCGAGGTGGCGAATCGCCGTGGGCAACAGAATCACACACCCCAGAAGAGCCACGACAGGGACGAACACCAACAGCGACGTCGCGCTCGCGAAGAATTCAAAGCCCAACCACAGAATCGCGCAAATCACGGCCTGGCCCACTCCCAAGGCGACGAGTTCGGTCCTGTTTAGCGTACCCCAGCCGACGACCGCATGGCGCACGGCAACGACGACTTCATCGACCTTCGGCGGCTCGCCTCCGCACTCGGGGCAGCGGGCGCCCGGCTGCAGACCATCGCGTGGGTAGCCACAGGCGAGGCAGTTGGGTGGGGCGGGGATCACCGAGACGAAGTGTACAGACGATGACAAGCCCGCGTTGTGTCGCGCGACGGATGACTAATGCGCTGTTTAGCCGGCGAGCATGCTCGCCGGCTAAGCGGGGAGCGTCGCCGTCAAGGCTCGCGCCCCTCCAGGATCGCCGTCGCGCGGCGGATGGCTTCGGGCATCGCCTTCGCCACCTCGGCGTAGTCGACCTTCATCGCCTTCACCTTCAACCCGTCCGCGGCGTCCTTGCGGGTGCTGCCGGCGATGAACTTCTGGTCGAGCAGCACGCGTTCGGTCTTCTCCGAAAGCAGAAACGCGACGAGTTCACTCGATGCGCCGGCGCGATCGGGCTTCTTCACGAGGGCGACCGTTGTCGGGATCGTGAGCGTGCCGACGGGCGGGTCGCCTGCATCCTGATCGGGGACGATCATCGTGAGCGGGTGCTGCGGGCTGCTCGCGTTGACGGCGTCGACGTCGTCGTTGTCGGTGAGGCAGACCTTGAAGTTGCCCGCGGCCACCTGCTGCGCGGCGACGCTGTTGCCGCCGACCATGACGGCGCCGTTGGCGTGGAGCTTGCGGAAAAACGTGTCGGCCGCGGCCTGGCCGCCGAGGACGTAAATCGCGGCGACGTGTCCGCCGGTGGTGCCGGCCGTGGGGCGGGCGAGGACGACCTGGTCCTTCAGTTCCGGCGCGAGCAGGTCTTCGAGGATGCGGACGCGGACGCCGTCGCGCGTGCCGAAGACGCGCATCCGCACGCCCGCGCCGGCGAAGCGGCGATCATGGTCGACGTACTGCGGATCGATGTCGGCGACGGTTTTCTCATCGAGCGGTTCGAGCAGGCCGTCCTCTGCCAATCGCACCGTGTAGAACGGCTCGTTGCCCCACCACACGTCTGCCCGCGGGCGGTCGCGCTCGGCGCGGAGTTTCTCGGCGAGGCCGACCGATTTGCTGGCCTCGGTGTCGGTGACGAGGCGAATGGTGTGTCCCGACTCCTTCTCGAAGGCCGCGACGACCTCTTTTGCGATCGGCTGATCGACGGAGGTGTAGAGCACGATCGATTCAGCGTGGGCGAGCGTTGCGGCCGCGAATGCCAAATGCCCAAAACCTAATGCCCAAAGCAGAGGCTTGAACGTCGATCGCGTCCGGCTTGGGCTTTGGTCATTGGGCATTGGGCATTGGGAATTACTTCGCCGGCGGTTCGTCGCCGGGCATTTGCACGTTGTCGCCGGCGAGCGACTTGAAGTAGTCGCGGACGGCCTTGCTGGCCTGGCGGCTGATGCGCTGGCGGTCGACCTCGTCGGCGTTGTCGTTCACGTTCGCGCGGACGACGTCGGCACGCTGCTGGGCCTTGGAATCGCCGACGAGTTGCTCGGCCTTCACGAAGGTCTTCGCGAGGTACTCGCCGTCCTTCTGGTTCTGCGTGGCGCTGAACTCTTCGACGGTGCCGAACGGCGTCTCCTCGATGCCGCGCGCGCCGGTGGCCGGCGAGGTCTGGTCGGAGAAGTCGGCGTTGTCACCGTTGCCTGCCTGTTGGCCCTGCTGGCCGCCGCGCTGGCCGTTGCCGCGCTGGCCGGGGTTCTTGCCGCTGCTGCGGTCAAGGTCGCGGTTGGCGCGTTGGGCGGCACGCTGGGCCGCGCGCTGGGCGGCCTGCATCTGCTTGGCGTCGTTCTGGATCGCCTGCATCTGCTGGAGGGCGTTGTTCATGTCCTGCGCGCCCTGCTGCATCTGCTGCTGAGCGCCGCCCTGCTGGCCGGCGTTGCCCTGGCCGCTGTTCTGTTGACCGCCTTGCTGGCCGCCTTGTTGGCCGCCCTGCTGCTGCGCGCCGGCCTGCTGGCCGTTCGTCTGCTGGCCACCCTGCTGGCCGGCTTGCTGCTGGCCGCCCTGGCCTTGCTGTTGTTGGCCCTGCTGCTGACCGGCTTGCTGACCCGCGGCCTGTTGTTGCTGCGCGCCCTGTTGGCCCTGCTGCTGATTGCCCTGCTGCTGGCCGGCCTGTTGACCCTGCTGGCCCTGCTGTCCCTGTTGCTGTTGCTGACCCTGTTGCTGCTGGCCGCTGTTCTGCTGGGCCATCTGCTGCATGGCCTGCGACATCTGCTGGGCGGCCTGTTGCATCTGCTGCGCGTTGGCGGCGCTGTTCGCATTCGCCTGCATCTGCTGCATGAGTTGTTGCGCTTGCTGCAGCGTCTGCTGTGCCTGCTGATTGCCGGCGTTCGCCTGAGCCTGCAGTTGCTGCAACGCCTGTTGCTGCATCTGCTGGAGTTGTTGCTGGGCCTGTTGATTGCCCTGGGCGGCCTGCTGCATCTGCTGCATGAGCTGCTGGGCCTGCTGCTGGCTCATGCCGGTCTGCTGCTGCAGTTGCTGTTGAAGCTGCTGCTGGGCCTGCTGATTGCCCTGCGCGGCTTGCTGCAGCGCGTTGGCCATCTGCTGCATCTGCTGGGCGGCCTGCTGCTGCTGCTGGGGGTCCATCTTGTCGAAGTTCTTGGCGACGTCCTCGATCTTCTGCATCGCCGAGTCGATGTCGCCCTTCTGGATGTCGCGTTGCGCGTCGGCGATCGGGCCCTTCTGGTCGGCCGACACCGGCAGCGCGTTGATGAGCTTCTTGTCGTACTGCTGTTGCGCGACGGACTTGCTCTTGCTGATCTCCTGCTTGACCTTGTCTTCAAGTGCCTTCGCCGCCGCGGCCGCGGTGCGGTTGGCGGCCGACGGGTCCTTCGGCGCGGTCGCGACGAGTTGCTCGAGTTCGCGCTTGGCGATCTGAATCTCGGGCGAGTTCGCGATGGACGGCGGGGCCGCGTCGATCGCGCGGATGGTGTCGGCGATGTTCTTCTTCGCCGCCTCGATCGCGGATTGCGACGCCTGCTGAACCGGCGCGACCGTCTTCGTCCCGAACAGGTTCACCTGCGGCACGAACGCCACGAGCAGCCACGCGATCAGCGCCAGCACCGGCACCGCCATCGCATGGCGCGGCCACTGCAGCGGGAACTGGCCCTTCAGGTCGACCCGGTCGGCCGTGCGGATCGCGTCGACGACGGTCGCGCGGGCGAACGGATCAGTTTCAGTGGCGGGGTTCGATCGCAGGTAGAGCGCGCTGCTGAACTTCTCGCGAAGCCCGAGCTTGTCATCGATCGCGACGGCTGCGTCTTTCGCGGTCGGGCGACGGAGGATGCCCCACGTGATCGCGCCGATGCTTGCGACCGCCGTGAGCGCGCCGAGCCAGATCGTCGGCGCGGGAAGACGCCACTGGATGAGCTTGTCCACAACGATCGCAAGGATGGCCAGCAGCGCCACGCCCGCGAGCGCGTACGACAGCGCGGACATCACGTTGCTGAGCGCCACGCGCTGGCGGACGGTCGCGATGTGTCGGTCGAGCTGCATCATGACGGGGAACCTCCCAAGGGGACGACGGTATCCTATTGTCTATAGACGCCCCGGGGGAAGCAAAGTTCGTGGATCGGGGGATTTTCCCCGGGGTTAGCCCGGGAGCATGCTCCCGGGCTAAACGCGAAGTCATCGCTTCAGCAAGAGCTTCTGCGCCAGTTCCGCCCGCAACCGGTGGGTGCGTTCGAGCGTCTTGCTGCTCGCCATCTGGTGCCCGGCGCGGAGGAGCGGGATCAGTTGCGCCCGGTCGCGTTCGATGTCGACGAACGAGTCCGCCAGCTTCGCTTCGTCGGCGCGGGGGACGATTCTTGCCGCCTTCGCTTCGATCAGCATCGCGTCGGTGCCGGGGTTGGCGTAGGTGACGATCGGCAGCCCGCGGGCGGCAGACAGCAGCACGTTTCGGCTGATCTCGGCCGTCAGGTTGGTGATCACCATCACGTCGCACTGCGCCCACGCGTCGAAGAGCGCATCGCCGTACGGCACGGTGCCGAGCACGCGGACGCGGTCGCGCAGGTTCAGCTCGGCGACGAGGTGCACGAACTTCTGCAGGTCTTCGCCGTCGCCCATGATGTCGAGGCGGAGGTTCGCCCCGCGGTCGATCGCGACGCGCATCGCGCGCAGCACGTGGTCGGTCGCCTTGATGAGGATCTGTCGACCCGCGCAGACGAGTCGCAGCGGCCGCGAGCGATCGAGCAGCCGCGATTCGATCTCGGCCGCACGGCGATCGTCGATCACCAGCGAATCCGTCACGAAGCTGCGATCGAACTGGTAGCACCGCCCATCTGTCCACACATCGCTGAACCGCTCGCGGACGGCGGCGTTGTGGGCGAAGACCAAATCGGCATCCCGCACCGCGCTGCGGCAGAAGCCCACGAAGCGGTTGTTCAGATACTTGAGCACGGCCCGCTTCACCGGGTTCTTCATCCGCGCGACGTCGTCCTCCATCCGCGGGAACGGGTCGGCCCCGTCGAAGAGCCAGATCCGCTTCTTCCCGAGCGACGCCGCGATGGGCCAACCGGCTTGGCCGAGCGAGAAGCCATAGCCGCCGTAGTCTAACTGGACGACGTCCGCATCAGCGATCGCCTTGCCGAGCGCTTCCTTGAGTTGCTTGCGGATGCCGAAGTACGTCCGGTGGCTGTTCCAGAGCGGCAGTTCGACGTACCGAAACCCCATGTCCTCCGGGATGACGTCCACCGTGTTGAAGCTCCCGGTCTGCTCCTTCGCCACCTCCGGCGCGTAGCACGTCGCGACGGTGAGCGTGCCGCCCACTTCGGCGATCGCCCGCGCCTGGGCGGCGAGGTCTTCCCGCCACATGTCGCCGACGCGGTACGAGCCAGCGCGATCGCCTCGGCTGAAGGGGACGTGATTGACGAGAAGGTAACGCACGTATCCCGGATTATCGGCAAAGCAGACGGGGCACAAGAGCGACGAAGGAGTTGCCCGTCAGAAGAGTCTCCCCTGCCTCACGTGCATCGGCTCCACCTCTTGCCCCACGATTCGCTTCAGCCTGTCGGCGCTGGCGATGCTGAAGCCGCTGTAGTCGTTGTTGAACAGCACCCACGCCTCGCGCACGCCTGCGAGGTGCGCAACCCGGCCGTGCCACCAGCGGAGCTGCTCTGTCGGGTCCCAGCGTTCGTGGTCGAGCGGGTCGTATCGTTCGTGCTTGCCGATCAAGCGCACGTACGTAAACCCCGTCGTCGCGATCGGCTCGCGCGGCTCGTCCTCGTACTCGGCGTTCACCAGCGCCACGTTCCGCGTGATGAGCAGGTCGACGAGCCGATCGCTGGCGAACCACGAGTCGTGACGGAACTCGACCGCAAGGGGCGTTCGTTCAGGCATCGCATCGATCATCCGGCGAACCGAGTCCAGGTAGCGGGCCGACAGCGTCGGCGGGAACTGGAGGAGCACGACGCCGAGCTTCGGGCCCATGCGTGAAGCGAGTTCGCAGAAGGATCGAAGTCGCTGCGGGGCGGTCGCGTACGCCGACTCTTCGTGGCTGATCTCTTTCGGGACCTTCACGCTGAAGCGAAAATCGTCCGGCACACTCGCCGCCCACTTCTCGAACCGCTCGGCCGGCGGAATGGCGTGGAACGTCGTATCGAGTTCGACGCAATTGTAGTGCTTCGCGTAGAAAGCGAGTCGATCCGACGGCTTCAGGCCCGGCGGGAAGAAGACGCCGCGCCAGTCGTCGTAGGCGAAACCCATCGTGCCGATGCGCCACTCCATGACGACAAAGTGTAGTCCCGGACCACGTAGATCGCTTCCAAACAACGCCGCAAAGGTCACTAGGCAATTCTCTTGCGTGCCTGTTATGATGGCGGGGTCGCGAAACGTTCGTTCGTTGATCGAACGCGCTCAATCATCCGGGAGTCCGAACTTCTATGCTGGCCAAACTTCGCATTCCGTTGATCGCCCTTCTGGGGTTATTCATCTTTGCCTCAGTCGTCATGGCGGCGTCGAGCCGCGTGGAGCTGACCGACGGAACCGTCCTCGTCGGCGAGGTGAAGCAGATCGGGGCGAGCTACTCGATCACGATGCCGGACGGCTCGAAGAAGCTCGTGTCGGCCAAGCAGATCAAGACGATCGATGGCAAGCCGATAGGCGGAGCCCCGGCTGCCGGTTCGGGCGCCGCCGCGAGCGGCGACAAGCCCGCGGCAGGTGCTGGAACGCCGGCGGGCACGAGCGGGACTGCCAATGCGTCCGCGGCGTTCACGTCCACGAAGAGCAAGGCCGACCGCTGCGAACAGCCAATCACTGCCGTCGACCTCTGGCAACGCTTCCTCAAGGACTTCCCGGATTCTCCCGACGTCGCCAAGGCCAAGGCCGAACTCGAAGTCTGGCAAAAGCGTTACGAGGACAAGGCCGAGCTGATCAAGCGCCAGTGGGTCGGCGGGAAGGACCTCGAGAAGCTGAAGAAGGAAGTCGCCGAGATCGTTGCGGAAGGGATGCAGTTCGAGCGCGACAACCAATTCAACAAGGCACAGAAGAAGTACGAAGAGGCGATCGCGAAGTACCCGAACGACTTCATCGCCAACTCGCAGCTGGGCTACTTCCTGCTCGTCAACAGCAACGGCCGCCCCGACCGCTACGACGCCTCGATCAAGTGCCTCGAGACCGCTCGCACGGTCGATAGCAGCGGCCCGGAAGTGTGGGCGAATCTCGCTGCGGCCTATTCGCTCCGTCGGCGTCACGTCGAAGCCATCAAGTGCGCCGACAAAGCGCTGAAGATCCTGACCGATCCGGACCTCGTTGCTCAGCTGGTCGGCGTCGTCGGCAATGCGCCGCGCGGCATCTACCTGAACAACCCGGAAATCCGGGAGATCATCGACAACAACAATATGACCGTCCGCGACGGCGGCGGCGGTGGCGGCGGCGGCGGGCTGAAGTACTTCCAACCCGGGTTCTTCGATGCGAAGCGTGCCGCCTCTGGCAAACCCCCGGCCCAGGACCCGGATGATCCGAACCGCACGGGCATGCTCTGGTCCGGTTCGGGATTCTTCGTCAGTGACGATGGCTACTTCATCACGAATCACCACGTGGCGACCGGTGAGCCCAAGAAGCCGGTCGATCCGAGCCTGTCGTTCCGCGTGCGCCTGAGCCGCACCGACGGCCGCAAGGGTGAGGAATTCCCCGCGACGCTGATCGCCGTGGGCGAGAAGTGCGACATTGCGCTGATGAAGGTGGAGTTCCCCGACAAGCGTAAGGTTCCGTTCCTCAAGATCGCGCAGGAGAACCCCCCGCCGGCCAGCAAGGCCCTCGTGCTCGGCTACCCGGCTACTGGTGACGGCGAACACTCGCTGCAGGTCGTCGACGGCACCGTGAAGAGCATTCACCCGGAGAGCGAACACCACGTCTGGTTCGACCTCAGCACCACGCACGGCAACTCGGGCGGGCCGATCGTCGACGCCGAAGGCAACGTCATCGGCATCCTCACGGCAGGTCAGCGCGTGTACGACATCAACTACGTTTACGGCGTCGGTCCACACCAGATCAAGGAGTTTATCGACGACCTGATCAGCGGCGGTAAGTCGGCTTCAGAAGTACCGGCGATGCAGTATGTGCCGCGCGCCGCGACGCGCCCGCAGTTCGACGGCGAAAAGCTCGCCGAGGTCTGCACGCCGAAGACCGTGCTCGTCCTCGCGATGCGTGCAGAGCCCGCGAAGGGCGGCGATCGACCGAAGCCCGACGGCGCCGGCAAGAAGCCCGGCGGTGGCGATGGCCCGAAAGACGGCGGCGATAAGCCCGGAGGCGGAGACAAGCCCGACGAGGGCGGCAAGGCCCCCGGCGGTGGCGCAGGCGGTGCTGCCACGGGCATCCGCTGATCGCTGATACGGATCTCAAAGCGAAGGCGACCCGTCCACTGGCGTGTGGACGGGTCGCTTTCGTTTGAAGACGCAGACGCTGTGATTCGATGTCGCCCGCAGATCAGGCTTCGCGCTCTTCCAGCAGCTTCTTGAGGTACTGGTTTTCGCGGCGGGTCGCCTCGAGGTCGAAGACGAGGTACTTCACGCTGAGACGCAGATAATCGAGCGACTCCTGCAGCGTGGCGACGGTCTTCTTGAGCCGTTCCTGGCGCTGGCGCGTCTCCTCCGCGAGGGCCTGCAGCTTCGCCTGCTCGCACGCCGGAAGCGTGTTGATGTCGGTGAGGATCTGGTCCATCTTCTCGTTGAATTCGGTGTCGTTCATCGCGGGTCCACTCCTGCCCGGGGCCTGCAACGACGCATCGAGACGCCGAACGCGCGTGCCAGCCGACCGGACGGGAGGACTTCAACAACGACCGTGCCACGACTTCAAACCATCCCCGATCCCGCGACAGGCGAGCGGCCGCCGTTCCGACGGTACCGACCGTTTCGCGGACGCAACGCCCGCCCCGCCAGGGCGTGGCGATCGGCCCCGGCACGGCCAGGCATGTTGCCCTGAGGCAACCCCGATAACGTTGTGACCTGTGTGCGAACGCAACACGCCCGTTCCTCTGCACGCCTCTGGACGACACGCGCCGATTCGCTATATTCCGGGATTCCCCTCGCGCGAGAGCCGGCTCGGCGAATCGCGTGGCGGAAAACGTCCAATCGAACCGCGTTCCTGAGGTGCAACGAGTCATGTCCGACCAAGCCGCCACGATCGACCCCGCCGCTGCCGAAGACTTCGACTACCCCATGTCGATCGAGGACGCCGGCCCGTCCACCAAGAAGCTCACCGTCGAGATCCCGCAGGAGCGCATCAACGCCATCCTGAACACGCAGTTCAAGGAAGTCCGCGGCATGGCGCAGCTCCCCGGCTTCCGCGCCGGCCGCGTCCCGACCAAGCTCGTCGAACGCCGCTTCAGCGCCGACATCAAGAAGCAGGTCCGCGACAACCTCGTCCGCGAGAGCTACCAGCAGGCCATCCAGAAGCACAGCCTCAACGTCCTCGGCGAGCCCGAGTTCGAAGATCCGAAGTCGGTCGAGAACCTGCCCGACTCGGGCGGCATCAAGTACGTCCTCACCGTCGAGACGATGCCGCAGTTCGACCTGCCCGACCTCTCCACGCTCACCGTGAAGAAGCCGATCATCCAGGTCAACGACGGCCACGTGCAGCAGGCGCTGCAGAACCTCCGCGAGCAACAGGGCACGCTCGTGCCGGCCGACGATCGCGGCATCCAGGAGAAGGACTACGTCACCGCTGACGTGAACATCAAGCTCGACGGCGAAGTGGTCGGCTCGCAGCCCGACGCGCAGATCGTCGTCCGACCCGGCACCGTCGGCGGCATCGAGATCAAGGACCTGCCCGCCCAGCTCGCCGGCGCGAAGGTCGACGAGACCAAGACCGTCAAGGCAACCGCCCCCGAAAACCACCAGGCCGAGAAGATCCGCGGCAAGGAAGTCGAGATCGAGTTCAAGATCAAGGACCTGAAGTACCTCGAGCCGGCCGAGATCGACGACGATTTCCTTGAGCAGCTCGGTTTCACGAACAACCAGGAACTGCTGGACGCGCTGCGCGAGCAGATGATCGAGCGCATCGAGCAGGACGTGCAGGCCGCCCAGCACAACCAGATTCGCCGTCACCTCATCGACAACCTGAAGGTCGAACTGCCCGAGAAGCTGTCCGGCCGACAGGAACAGCGCGTCGTTCAGCGTCGCGCGATGGACCTGATGCAGCGCGGCGTGTCCGAGGCGCAGATCCAGTCGAACGTCGCCAAGCTGCGCGAGGGTGCGAAGTCGGCGGCGCAGAACGAGCTGAAGCTGTTCTTCGCGCTGAACAAGTACGCCGAGCAGTTCCAGGTCGACGTCGACGAGGCCGAGGTGAACGGCCAGATCGCCACGATCGCGATGTACCAGAACCGTCGCCCCGAGAAGCTGAAGCAGGACATGATGGCCGACGGCAGCCTGCAGAACCTGTATCTGCAGCTCCGCGAGAAGAAGACGCTCGACCAGCTGCTGAAGCAGGTCAAGATTGAAGAGGTGGAAGTGAAGGGCACGGACGACGCGACGAGCGTCAGCCCGAACGCGAAGGCCCACGACCACGACGACGCCCCCGCCGCCGTCGATGGCGGTGCCGCGACCGCCTCCGACGCGACTTGATTTGCCGCCGGCATTCCAAGACAAGTACGAAGGCGAGCGGCGTGAGTCGCTCGCCTTCCTTCTTTAGTGACGAGGGACTAGGGACAAGGGACGAGTGCGAAGAACGGCATTCGTCTCGTCCCTCGACCCTCGTCCCTCGACCCTACCGACATGGCCCAGAACAAACTCCAAGCCCCCAAGGGAACGCAGGATGTCCTCCCCGCCGACGCGGCGAAGTGGCGGACCGTCGAGGCGATCGCGCGCGACGTCGCCGCCAGCTACAACTACGGCGAGATCCGCACGCCGGTGCTCGAGTCGAGCGACCTCTTCCACCGCGGCGTTGGCGAGACCAGCGACATGGTCCGCAAGGAGACCTACGACTTCGTCGACCGCGGGGGCCGAAACCTGACGCTCCGCCCCGAGGGCACGGCCGGCGCGGTGCGCGCCGTCATCGAGCACGGCCTCGTCGATCAGCCGGGCTCGCGCGTGAAGGTCTTCTACATTGGCGCCAACTTCCGCTACGAGCGCCCGCAGAAGGGCCGCTACCACATCCACCACCAGTTCGGCGTCGAAGCGTTTGGCGTCGCCGGCCCCGAGCAGGACGCCGAGTGCATCCGCCTGCAGATGGACTTCTACCGCCGGTGCGGCGTGAAGGACCTCGCGCTGCGCGTCAACTCGCTCGGCGACAAGGAAAGCAAGCAGAAGTACCGCGACCTGCTCGTCGCGTTCCTCATGCCAAGCGCCAGCAAGTTGAGCGAAGACAGCCAGCGAAGGCTCAACGAAAACCCGCTCCGCATCCTCGATTCGAAGGACCCGCGCGACGTCGAAGCGTGTCAGGGCGCACCAAGCGCGATCGAAGCGCTCACCGACGCGTCACGCGCCCACTTCGATCGCGTGTGCGCGATACTGAAGGACGCCGAGCTAACGTTCACGATCGACAGCCGACTCGTTCGCGGCTTCGACTACTACACCGGCACGCTGTGGGAAGTGACGGCCGGCGGCTTAGGCTCGCAGGCTGCCATCGGCGGCGGCGGTCGGTACGACAACCTCGTTGAGCAGCTCGGCGGCAAGCCGACCCCGGGCGTGGGGTTTGGCTCCGGCCTCGAACGACTGCTCCTCGCGCTCGACGCGCAAGGCGTCGGCGTTCCGCCCGACGTGAAGCCGCTCGTCTGGATCGCCTATCACGGCGACGCCGCCCGCACCGCGTCGATGTCGCTCGCGCACGACCTCCGCGAGGCCGGCTTCGGCGTCGACCTCGATCTGACGGGCCGAAAGATCGCGAAGCAGTTCGCGATGGCCGACCGCGAGGGCGCGAAGGTCTGCCTCATCCTCGGCGACGACGAGATCGCGTCGAACACGGTGCAGCTGAAGGACCTCGCGACCGGTCAACAAAAGAGCGTGACGCGCGGGCAGTTGAATTCGCAGTTGCGCGCGGCGGTGGAATAGCGTTCTGATTCTCCGCGCCGCAGGACCTGGAGGGCGGGACTCCCGTCCCGCCGGTGGTCGGTACGCCGACCACATCGGCGCAGCCGATACGAACGTTGATTCGATCGGGCGCCCTTCCTTGCAAGGGAACGTTCACGTCGGCGTACCGACGAGCGGCGTCGCGGGAGCGACGCCCTCCAGTTCAAGCATCCGCTTCACTTCTTGATCAACCCCGCCCGCTCCAGCAGCCGCCTTCCCTGCCCCGGCTGCAGCAGCGCGAGTCGATCCCCTTCCGCGACGCCCTCAACGATCTGCACGTGCGTCGCGTTCGATTCGCCGAGCTTCACCTTGCGTGGCGTCGGCTGACCTACCGCGTCGAGCACGAACACCCACGCGTCGTTCTCGTGCGAGTAGACTCCCGAAGGCGGCACCGCCAGCGTCTGCGGGATCGTCCGCAGCGTGATGGTCACGTCGGCGCTCATGCCCGGCTTCAGCCCGGCGGGCGTTTCGGGCAAGCCGATGTCGACGGCGTACTTCTTGATGTCGTTCCCCGACCACCAGCTTCCCTCCTCGGGCAGCGTGTTCACCTTCTTGATCTGCCCCGCGAGCGGCTCCGATCGGCCGGCGACTTTGAACGTCACCGGATACGGCGTCTTCTCGTAGTCCGACAGCTTCACCACCTGATCTTCCGGCACGCTGAAGTTCACCTTCATGCGCGTCGTATCCGGGATGCGCAGGATGAGCCGACCCTCGTACACCTTCGACCCCGGCGCGAGGCGGCCCTCGTCGCGATAGTTCATGATCGTGGTTGAATAGATCACGATGCCATTGCCGGGTGCCTTGATCGTGCAGGCCGCGATCATGTCCTTGAGCCGTGTCGCCTCGTTCTTGTTCAGTTCCAGCGAGTGCCGCTTCGCACCCTCGTCGGCCGTCTTTTGCGAGAGCTGGCTGGCGTTCTCGCTCTTCACGCGCTCCACCTTGTTCTTCGCCTGCTGCAACTTGTCGCGCTTCTCGGCCAGCTCCTTCTCGTGCGTGTACTTCTGCAGCACGTCGAGCTCGCTCTCGGCCTTCGTGAGCTTGTTCCGCTTCTCGATGAGGTCCTGCTCGCTCTTGTCGATCTCGCTGGTCGTCGCGAAACCCTTCTGCTGAAGCATGCGCGTCTGGCTCAGGTCCTTCTCGGCCCGCGTGACTGCGATCTTCGCGGCCTCCGCCTCCAGCTGCGCGCTCTTCAGCTTCTGTGGGTAGACGCCCTCGTCGTACTCCTTCAGCGACAGTTGCGCGAGCGTGAGCTCCACCTGTGCCGTCTCAAGGTCGCTGGCGTTCTTGCTCTCCTGAATCGCCCGCTGCTCGACGGCCCAGGTGAGATCCGATTCACCCTTGCTGATCTCGAGCGAGACGGTCTTGAGCTGGCGCTCGAACTCCGACGTGTCGAGCGTGACGACGACCTGGTCCTTCGTCACGGTGACGCCCTCATCGACGATGCTGACGATCGTGCTCTGCCCGTTCACGGGGCACGAGATGTCGAGGTTGTCGACCGCTTCGAGCGTGCCCTTTCCTGAAACCGAGACGACGAGATCGATCGGCCGAACGATGTAGGGATCGGCGAAGGTTTCCTGTTTGGCGATCGCACTGCCGAGCTGCGTGTAGCCGTAGTAGGTCGCCCCGCCCGCGCCGAGCAGCGCGACGACGGCGATGCCCGCAATCGTAATGAACGTCGGTCGTGCCATGGTGCTGTCCCTCGGGTGTGGCGTGCATGGTACCGCAGCATCGACACGTTGCCCCATCGAAATCTCACCACCACTGTATGGCAGTCGGGTCCGGCGGTCGCCGCATGGGTAGGCACAGGAGATCACCACCATGCGAATTCGAACCTTGCTCATCACGTCCACTCTGTTTGCCGCGTGCGGCACGATGCTGTTCGCGCCAAGCGACGCGTCGGGCAGAGAATGGTCGACGATTCTGTCGTCACCCGATACGTCGGCGACGCCCGCCACACAGCCGTCGAAGATGCCGGAACGCGTCGTCGGCAAGTGGCACTACGGCTCGGTGTCCGCGTTGCAATACGTCGACGGCACGACCGGCCAGAACCTCGGCAGCGCTCGCGGGAACGGCGAAGTGCTCATCTTCAAGCCCGACGGCACCTATGAAGACTACGTCTACATCGAGATGCGCACCTACGACCTCGTCAGCCGCTGCTTCACCACCACGAGCGGCACGTGCGAGTTCACCGACGGCAAGCTGATCCTGCGGCCCGCGAAGGGGCATTACCTGACCACCGGCTCGCGCAACATCGACCGCGACATGACCGAGCAGGAACTGAAGGACAACGTGCGCCACTACAACTGGCACATGGAGAAGACCGACGATGGCGAAGACAAGTTCGTCATCCCCTTCGACGACGGCAGCCGGTTCGAGTACCGGCGCGAGAAGGCGGAGTAACGCGCTTTACCGCTTCTTCAGCCCGTCGCCGTAGATGCCTGGCGACGATCCTTCGATCGCAATCGCGCCGACAGCCTTCGCGTAAAAATCGGTCGGCCCTGCGGCGCCGATGATCGCGTAGGCGTAGCCCATCTCTCGAAGCCCGTGCAGGCACGCGATCAGGAGCGCCCTGCCGACGCCCTTCCCGCGCTCGGCCGGGTCGACGCCGGTGGGGCCGAAGAAGCCGCGACATGTGCATTCACAAGCGCCGAAGCCGACGACCTCCCCGTCGCGAATCGCGATGTAGACGGTCGTCGGCTTGTTCGCGTAGCCGACGCTGATCTCATCCGCCCATGTGACGGCGAAGTGCTTGCCGACGAACTCCGCCACGCGCGAGATTTCGTAAGGCCTCGCGCGCCGGACGATCACGCCGGCCTCGCGCATCCGCTTCAACTCCGGCTCGAGCGGCGGGAGCGTGTCGGCGTATAGCTTCACGAGCATGTCGGGCATGGATGGGCTCCGCAGCGAGAGACGGGTCTGGCCCCTTCTCCCGGTACTCCGGGAGAAGGTTGGGATGAGGGCCGAGCGGCATTGGCAAGGCTAGAGCCCTCACCCCAACCCTCTCCCGGAGTACCGGGAGAGGGAGTGCTGCGCGTATCATCCCCCGCCATGCAGATCACGGTCAACGGCACCCAGCAGGACATCGCGCCAGGGACGACGGTGCTCTCGCTCCTCGAAGCGCGCAAGCTCGCGCCGGACAAGGTCGCGGTCGAACTGAACCGACGCCTCCTCCGTACCGAGAAATACGCGACGGAACTGAAGGACGGGGACGAGGTGGAGATCGTCACGTTTGTCGGGGGTGGATGAGCGAGTTCGCGCGTTTAGCCCGGGAGCATGCTCCCGGGCTAAGCGAGACGGACTTGAATCCCATCGCAAACCAACCGATATTCCTAGAGCAATGCCCCTCCGCCCGAGCGATCGTCCGGACGTCAATACCAAGGCGCGGTGAGCCCCGCTCTCGCCTGCCGCCGCGCCCGCACGTCGTCCTCGCTCCCTTCCAATTCAACACAAATCCGTGACAATCGCCGCCCCGCGGTTGCGCGGCTGCGTCTGCTTTACCTGCCCACTGCACACTGCATACCGCACACTTATGTCTGAATACATCGCCACCAAGTACCGTTCTCACTCCTGCGGCCAGCTCCGCACCGCCGATATCGGCAAGTCCGTCTCGCTCGCCGGGTGGGTTCACAACTACCGCGACTACGGCGGGATGGTCTTCATCGACCTCCGCGACCGCGACGGCCTGACCCAGCTCGTCTTCACCCCCGAATCCGCTTCCGCGGAAGTCGTCGAACTCGCGCGCAAGCTGCGCAGCGAGTGGGTCGTCAGCGTGACCGGCGTCGTCGCCGACCGCGGGCTGGACGACAAGGGCAAGAGCCTCGAGAACCCCAAGCTCGCCACGGGCAAGATCGAGCTGCGCGTGAAGTCGCTCACCGTGCTGTCGGAGAGCCCCACGCCTCCGTTCCTCCCCGACGAACACGAAAACATCGGCGAAGAGCGTCGCCTGACCTATCGCTACATCGACCTGCGTCGCCCGCAGATGACGGAGACGCTCCGCACGCGCTACAAGGTCACGAAGATCATGCGCGATTACCTGGGCGATCTCGGCTTCTGGGAAGTCGAGACGCCGATGCTCACCAAGAGCACGCCCGAAGGCGCCCGCGACTTCATCGTCCCGAGCCGTCTGCAGGCGGGCAGCTTCTACGCGCTGCCGCAGAGCCCGCAGCTGTTCAAGCAGCTGCTGATGGTGGGCGGCAGCGACAAGTACATGCAGATCGTGCGGTGCTTCCGCGACGAAGACCCGCGCGCTGACCGCCAGGCCGAGTTCACGCAGCTCGACGTCGAGATGTCGTTCATCGAGCGTGAGGACATCATCAAGGTGATGGAAGGGCTCATCGCGAAGATCTGGAAGGACATCAAGGGCTACGACGTCGCCCTGCCGATCCCGCACATGACGTACGAGGTCGCGATGACCCAGTACGGCAGCGACCGCCCGGACCTGCGGTTCGGCATGAAGCTCGTCGACGTGACCGACCTCGGCAAGAAGACCGACTTCAAGGTCTTCACCGGTGCCGAGATGGTGAAGGCCATCTGCGTGCCGGGCGGCGGAACGATGTCTCGCGCGCAGACGGACGCGCTCGCGGTGTGGTCGAAGGACTACGGCGCGAAGGGCCTGGCCGTCACGAAGGTCGTCAACGGCGGGCTCGACACCGGCATCGCGAAGTTCGTCGCGCCGATCGCGAGCGAGCTCATCGCACGCCTCGGCGCCAAGGACGGCGACCTCCTCTGCTTCGCGGCCGACAAGCCGAAGGTCGTCCACAAAGTCCTCGGCGAGCTTCGCCAGAAGATGTTCCGCGATTTGAAGATGACTCCGGACACCGAACTCGCGTTCGTCTGGATCATCGACTTCCCCAGCTTCGAGTACGACGAGGAGAGCAAGCGATTCGTCGCGCTGCACCACCCGTTCACCGCGCCGAAGGACGAGTACCTCAACGACCTGACGAGCACCGACCGCCAGACCGTCGAGGCGATCCAGGCGAAGGCGTACGACATCGTCCTCAACGGCTACGAGATCGGCGGCGGCTCGATCCGTATCTATCGCGAGGACGTGCAACAGAAGGTGTTCAGCCTGCTCGGCATCAACGCGGAAGACCAGAAACTGAAGTTCGGTTTCCTGCTCGATGCGCTGAAGTTCGGCGCCCCGCCGCACGGCGGCATCGCGCTCGGGCTCGACCGCCTCGTCATGCTCCTCCGCGGCATCGAAAACATCCGCGACGTGATCGCCTTCCCGAAGACGCAGTCCGGCTCCGACCTGATGTGCGGCGCACCCTCGCAGATCGAGGAGAAGCAGCTGAAGGAAGCAAACGTCCGCGTCGTTCTGCCGCAGCCGAAGTGAGCTGCGTTTCACCGCGGAAGCACTGAAAGACAAAGAAGTGGCCGCGGATGGTCGCGGATGAAACGCGGATGAGACAGGAAGTGGAATGGGACGCCGCGGCGACCGCGATACGCGGCGCGCGGATTCCATGCCTTCACTTTCCATCTTCATCTGCGTCCCATCTGCGCCCATCCGCGGCTGCCCGTCTTCTCTGTGCCTGCGTTGCGAACATTCTGAAAGCGAATCTCGCGGGCTTTCAAAGCCGATGAAGCTGCAGGGACACGCCCGCGCGGGTCCGGTAAGATTCCAGTGTCATCGCGCGGACCCGTGCATCCCCGCGCGATGACCACACTTATGAATCCACAACCGCAGCAGGGAAGCTCGCCCGCCGAATCGCCGTCGCCGAAGGCCAACTCGTCCGTCGCCGGATGGATCGTCGGCGGCGCGATGGGCCTGCTCGTCATCGTCGGCGTCGTCGCGCTCCTCATCGCGATGATGTTCAAAGCTTCGACCGAGGTCGCCGGCAACCCGCCCGCCCCGCGCGGCGACGCCGTCCGAGGTAAGACGCTTTACATCCAGTCCTGCATTAGCTGCCACGGCCCCACCGGCGCGGGCATGCCCATGCAGGGCGGCGACATCGTCCACAGCGACTTCGTGATGAAGAAGACCGACCAGGAACTGGCCGACTTCATCAAGCGCGGCCGAACGCCCGAGGACCCCGAGTCGACCATGCAGCTCCTCATGCCCCCCAACGGCGGGAATTTCAAGCTGACGGACGCGGATCGTCTCGACATCGTCGCGTACCTGCGCACGCTGAACGTCGGCAAGCAGACGAAGAAGTAAACGGGCGAACGGAGTCACACCATGGCCAGCGTGCATCGCAAGTCGATCGTCGTCGGGTTCCTCATCGGCTCGATCCTGACCGGCTCGGCCGCGCTGACTTACAAGTACCGCGCGACGTTCAAGAAGTGGTTCAGCAGCACAGCGCCTGCAGTCATTCCAACGAACCCGTACGAAGGCTCGGTCGGCAAGGGCGGGGGACCCACCAACAATTTCCGCTGGCCCACCCCGCCGTGGAAGGCGACGCCCGACAACATCGAGGTCGTCGCCGTCGATGCCCCGCTCACGATCGCGATCGATCGCACCGTGCTGAAGGACGGCACACTCGATCCCGCCACCATCTCGACGCAAAACGTCGGACTCGTCGACACGGCGTCCGGCTCGCTCGTCCCTTCGTCCGTGAAGCTGAACGACGCGCGTGACGCGATCGTCGTCACCCCGAACGCCCCGCTGAAGCCCGCCGCCAACTACATGCTTCACCTCGGCAACGGCGTGAAGCTGGCCGACGGCACGCCGATGGACGGCTACGTCTCCGCCTTCTACACGAAGGTGCCGGACGACGTCGCGAAGACGATCCGGTTCGAAGCGGTTCCGCAGCAGAAGATCGTCGGGTTCGGCGGCGCATCGTCGCTGCACTTCGGTCCCGACGGCAAGCTCTACGCGGGGCTCGTGACGGGCGAAATCATCCGCTACGCCGTCAATCCCGACGGCACGCTCGGCGCGAGCGAGCGCCTGCCCGGCGTGACCGCGGCGCACGGCAAGGCGCGGTTCGTCGCGTTCGTGTTCGACCCGAAGTCGACGCCTGACAACCTGATCATCTACGCCTCGCACACGCCGCTCATCGGCACCACCGGCAGGCCGCTGACGAGCGTCGCGAACTGGAGCGCGGTGATCTCCCGCCTGTCCGGCCCGAAGCTGGAGAAGGTGGAGGACGTCGTCGTCAACCTGCCGCGCAGCTTCATCGATCACCAGACGTTCGAGCCCGTGTGGGGACCGGACGGCGCGCTCTACTTCCATCAGGGCGCGCAGAACGCGTTCGGCTATCCCGACGAAATCTGGGGCTGGCGCGGCGAGACGCCCCTCAGCGCCAGCGTGCTGCGCCTCGACGTGAGCAAGTGGACGCCCGGCACGCCGATCGACGTGAAGACGATGGACGGCGGCGGCACGTACGACCCGGCCGCGCCTGGCGCGCCGCTCACCGTGTACGCGAGCGGCATCCGCGTCGCGTACAACATCCGCTTCCACTCCAACGGCCATCTCTACGGTGGCATCAACGGCAGCAGCGCGTACGGCAACACGCCCGCCGGTCCGGGCACTCCACCGATCCCGCAGATCCCGATGATCGAGCACGACTGGCTCTTCGACATTCGCAAGGGCGCTTACTACGGCCATCCGAATCCCTCCCAAGGACACTTCGCGTTCAACGGCGCGAACCCCACGCCGGGCATCGATCCGTTCGAGGTGCCGTTCTACCCCGTCGGCACGCAGCCCGATTCGCAGTGGCGAAAGCCGATCATGGACGTCGGCCGAAACATCAGCTCGAACGGCATGCTCGAGTACCAGAACGCCGACGCCTTCGGCGGCAAGCTGAAGGGCAAGCTCGTCCTCTGCCGGTACAACGTGGGCAGCGACCTGATCTTCGTCGGCGTCGACGGCCCGGATGGCACCGTCAGCAGCGTGTGGACGCAGGTCGACGGCGCGAAGGACCTGAAGAACCCGCTCGCCATCGTCGAAGACCCGAAGACGGGCAACCTGTACGTCAGCGAGTTCGACCCGGGCGTGCAGCGCATCACGCTGCTGCGACCGGCGAAGTGAGTCGTCCCGCGACGAAGACTGCCCCAGCAAAGCTGGGGCAGCCGGAGTTCATGGGTGTCGACGTCGAAGTTCACTCCACCGTCAGATTCTTCAGGTAGTCCTCCAGCGTCTTGCGTTGCCCGTCGAGCGTTTCGCGAAGCGTGCCGAGGTTGGTCTGCAGCTTCTCGATCTGGCTCTCCTGCTGGTCGAGCTTCGCCATCAGGCGCGTGTAGTACTGGCTCGTGCGATCCACGCTCTTCATGTTCTCGCGGATGCGGCTCTGCTCATCCGTGATCTCCTTCACCTGGGCTGTGCTCTCGTTGATCGATCGCTCGGTTGCGCCGACGGCCTGCCGCAGTTCGATCGCCTTGCGGAGCGCCTCGCGCACCTTCTCCGGGACGGCACCTTCGCGGGTGTAGTAGAGCAGCGTCTCGTCGTTGAAGTTCGCCAGCACCGTGCGGCTCAGCTGCACCGTCTGCTGCTTCACCACCAGCTCCGCCGCCTGCTTCGGCTCGAGCTTCTGCTCGAAGCGGTAGATGGCGTCGGTCTCCTCCACAGGCTTCGGGCTCTCGACGAGCTTCCATTCCTTCCCGCCCGCCTTGGGGTGTTCGATGACGACGGTCTTCGCCTTGTCCGCCTTGTTCTCCATCTTGTAGGTCTGGCTGGTGACGACGCTCGTCTGGATCTCCAGCGCGCCCTTGATCAGCTTCGCGGTGATGATCCGGCTCGTCTGCTCGGTCTTGTCCGAATCGATCAGCGTCTGCAGGTCGATGCCGTAGCTGATGAGCCGCTTCTGCCCGGGGCCGACGTTGTTGATCTGCGCGTCGCCGGCGTAGCCGCCCTGCTCGAAGACCGTGATCGGCCCCTGCAGGAGGTTCTTGCCCGTCGTGTTGTTCAGCCGCGCGCCGTTGAGCGGGTACCGCGCCAGCACGCCGCGGTTGTAGATGCTGATCTTCTCGACGTCGATCGGGTCGGTCACGATCGGGATCATCGCGCTCGATTGGCGAGGCAGATTGACGTTGTTGACCACATACTCGAACAGCTCGCCGATCTGGCCGGAGCTGGCCTGGGCGGCGACGGAACTCGAAGCGTCGAGTGAGAAGTTCCCTGCGGCTCCCGCCTCCATCGGCGCAGCGGTGGCCGCCGGCGCCGCGGGCATCGCCTTCGCCAAGCGTCGGGCGCGTTCGCCCCCGCCGCCCCCAGCTCCAAATGCCACGCCCGCCCGATCCATCGCCACCTCTTCCCGCGCCTCCGCGTAGCTCTGCGGCTTCAGCCCTTCAAACAGCTCCAGCTTCGCCTCCGGCCGCGCAAGATAAAGCGGCTCATACAAATCCATCGTGAAGCTCAACGGCCTTCCGCTCACCAGGCTCAGCTGGATGTCGCTCCAGTCGTTGTCCGTCTGGTTCTCCACGATCGCCCAGCCCTGCAGCTTCGCCTCCTTCTCGGTGATCAGCAGGCGATAGCTCGTCTTCCACACCGGCGTCTCGACCACGTACCCCATCCGCACCCGCCGATCGCCCTGCCCGCGGAAATCCACGTTCACGAGCTTCTTGTCCTTGTCCCGCGCCCCGGCCAGCGCGGCCAGCGCCTTGTTCAGCTCCTGTTGCAGGTCGGCATCGAGCAGCCGGATGTTCTGGGCCGTCTCCACCTCGATCGACCGCACGCCCGCATCCGTCACCACGTTCAACACCGGCACCGCGATGCTCGTCTGCCCGACCGCCTTCGTTCGGCTCTCCACGCTCAGGATCGTCCCCTTAAACTTCTCGCCCTGCGCGCTCACCTCCACCTCGGCCCCGCGCAGCTGCATCAGCAGCGCCGGCATCGACGTGTCGCCCGTCAGGTCGACGGCGAATCCCTTCAGCGATCGCCCGAGCGGGTCCTGCGACGGGTACCGCACGACCGACACGCTCCCGCCGTCCAGGTCCTGCAGGACGAGGCTCTTCAGCACGTCGTTGATCTGGTCCGCCTTGAAGCGGATGGAGGTCGTCCCGTCGCCGGCCACGCTGCCGAAGTGCTCGAAGTACCCCACGCCGCTGCTGAAGAGCGCCACGCGGGTCACCTTCACCTCGGCCTCCTTCGCAGGGACGGCAGCAGCAGCAGCGGGACCGACAGGTTGAGATTGGGCCATGACAGTCAGATTGAACGAGACGAGCGAAGCAGCCATCGCGACGAGCGCGACGCGGGACAAACGACGACGACGAGAGACGGACAGGAGACTCATCTTTCCTCCGGCTTGAGTGCGAACGACACCAGACGACTACGCCTTGGACGCCCAGACCCGGAAAAGGTTTACAAAAGTGTACCGCCGCAGGTCGGGGGGAGCGATTGGCGGGGGGAGTGACGGAGTGACGGAGAGACGAAGTGACGGAGTCGGGGTCGACGCGAGATGTGTCGCATTCTGTCGCATTCATCGAACTCTCAACTGATTCTCGTGCGATCGAGGGTGCATCCGTGGAACATTTTGGAACATTCCGGGTGCGCCGGGGAGCGTTTCGGGTGCGCTTGGCCGCACGACATGCGTCGCGCGGAACTCGCCTTGGGACGGTCGTCGGTCCGTTCGGCGTTGAGTTGCCAATGAGCCGTCCGCGTGCGATGCGATCGCACGCCGAACGCCCCATCATGCGCACGCGGTCGACGGAATTGGAAGCGCATTCGCTTCGGGCCGACCGGCCCAACGGTCGGCCCGGCCATCACTTCGGCCGGGGCGAGAAAATTCCGAACTTTCTCCGACTGGGTGCCACGACTTGTACCCAAGTCGTGCTTCGCATCGTCGTCGTCAGGCGCGATCGAACGGTGTTGCGTCGACGCTGCATTCCACGACTTGCGTACAAGTCGTGGCACCCGGCGTCCGCCCCTCGCTCGGCACGACTCGCCGCGGCAAGGCGAGGCGCCGGGCTGGTTTTCGTTCTGCAACATGGACCTGTTCTCTCGCGCGATCTCGAAGCTGAGGCCCAGCGGCTGCTTCGGGATCGCGTTGCCGAACGCCGACGCGCCAACTAGCATGCCGCGCGTGACGACACATTTTATGGCGCGTGCGCGGTGGACTAGATGTTACCCCGCAGAGGCAATCGTATGGGCGCAGCGTACTTCATCGCACTGGACAACCCCGACCCTGGCTTCGATCCTTTCGTCAACGGCAAGGCGATCGCTCGCGAGGCGAAGCGCCTCTCGAAGGTTGCGTCATCGCTGGGCCTAAAAACGCCGGACGAATACGTGTCGATGGGCGGCGACGAGGCCGCTTCGATGGCCGAAGAGTTCGGCATCGGTGACGTTGTGCAGGCTCCGCCGGAGCAGTGGTTCGACGCCGACGAAGGGCTGACGTGGGTCGGGCGATTGCGTGCTCACGTTCAGTCGGATGCGAAGTCCGTCAGGGATGCGGATGCCGTGCTCGCTGACTTGGCGGAGTATGAACGCGTGCTCTCGCAGGCGAAGTCGATCGGCGCGAAGTGGCACTTCTCGGTCGACTTCTGAAGCCGCGGCGCGGCTGCGAGATAGCCGGGTGCCATGACTTGCACCCAAGTCGTGCTTCGCGTGGTCGTCGCCGGGCACGATCGAGTTGTGTGGAGTCGATGCTGCGTTCCACGACTTGCGTACAAGTCGTGGCACCCGGCGTCCGCCCCTCGCTCGGCACGACTCGCCGCGGCGAAGCGAGGCGCCGGACTGGTTTTCGTTCTGCAATATGGACGTGTTATCTCGCGCGATCTCGACGCCGGATGCCCAGCGGCCGCTTCAGGATCGCGTTGCCGAAGGCCAACGCGCCAACTAGCATGACTCGCGTGACGGCACGCTATGTGACGCGTGCGCGGTAGAATGGATGTTATGCGTCAGATCCCGCGGAATGTCCTCATGCGGTTGCTGCTACTCCCGCTCTTGTGCGCAGTGATTGGTGTCGGCACGTTCGGGTGCGACAGCCGGAGTGCAGCGACTGTTCCATCTGATTACTCAACCGTCTCAATCGACGCCGATCGTGACGTATTCATGGGCGGCGTCATTAGTCCAACGCCTTCGTCGGGAGAGTTTCTGGTGATCGTCGAGCTTTCGCCCGCTGATCATCCCGACAGTCGAAGGCTGTGCGACCTGTGCCGCGCTGGGCATCCCGTCTCCGTGCATCTGAGGCAGGATGCCCCGAATGCGCCTCGTATCACGGTCAGCGACATCACGTCTCACGGTGAGGCGATCATCCGATGCAAGAGTCGGGATGAGGCGAAGGGCGTCATAGACCAGCTCCACGCATGGCCAAGCCGCTGACGCATAACCCGCCGATGCAGTGGACCGAGCCGGCGGGTATGCTTCTCGTCGATCTGGAACCGACGTTGCGCCGGCTCGGCCACTGATCGGCCCTACGTTATCCCGCGTTCCGTCAGGCACGACTCGTCCGATCAAATCGACGTCCGAGCGGTAGTCGAGGGTCGGGGCGATAACGGGCGGGGTTTCGGGGGTAGAAACGGGATGAGGATTCCTTCCGGCGGGTTCATTTTGCTGCCCGTACGGACCAAAAGGATGCCCGTACGACTCATTTTGCCGCCCGTACGGTTCGTTTTGCTGCCCGTACAACTCGTTCTGCTGCCCGTGCGGTTCATTTTGCCGCCCGTACGGCGCATCTTGCTGCCCGTACGAGTCATTTTACTGCCCGTACGGCCCAAAAGGATGCCCCTGCGGCGCAGAAGGACGCCCGCCCGCACCGCGTTGAGGGCAACGCGGTCGGTGTTGCTGGCAACACGGAGCTTGTTGCTGGCAACGCAGACCTTGTTGCTGGCGACACGGCACAGGTTGCTGGCGACACGGCACAGGTTGCTGGCAACGCGGACCGGGTTGCTGGCAACGCGAAGCTCGTTGCTGGCAACGCAGACCTTGTTGCTAGCAACGCGGAGCAGGTTGCTGGCAACGCGGAGGCGTCTGGTCCTCCTCTGCCCACTACTCACTGTCCACCGCCCACTGCTCGCTCACATCCTCGCAAACGCTTCATACAGCGCCGCCGCCGTGCGTTGGCCGTTGTAGAAGCAGAGTAAGTCGAACTTCTCGTTAGGGCTGTGGGCGCGGTCGTCGTCGAGCCCGAAGCCGACGAAGACGCAGTCGCAGCCGAGGGTTTGCTTGATCCACGCGCCGACGGGGATCGTCCCGCCGCCGCGGGTGAAGACGGGGTCCTTCTCCCACACCTTGCGGATGGCGGCCGACGCGCACTCGATCGGCTTCCCCTCCACCGGCGTGAGGAACGCGGCGCTCGTGCCGTGGTAGTGGATCTCTAGCTTGTACTGCCCAGGCGTGCGGTCGCGGATCGTCTTCTCGAAGGCGGCGCGGATCTTCTCCGGGTCCTGGTTCGGCACGAGGCGCATCGAGAGCTTCGCGCTCGCCTTCGAGGCGATGACCGTCTTCGCGCCGGCGCCCTGGTAACCGGCCGTGATGCCGTTCACGTCGAGCGTGGGGCGCACGGTGATCTTCTCGTAGATGGAGTAGCCCTTCTCGCCGATCGGTGCGGGGACGTTGATGCCCTTGAGCCACTTCTTCTCGTCGAAGGTGACCTTGGCCATGAGTTCCTTCTCGCGCGGGCTGGGCACGAGCACATCGTCGTAGAAGCCGGGGATGTTCACCCGGCCGTCGGCGTCGTGCAGGCTGGCGATGAGCGCGCACAGCGCGTTGGCCGGGTTCGGCGCAGCGCCGCCGAAGCTGCCGGAGTGGAGGTCGTGGCTCGGGCCGGTGAGTTCGATCTCGGCATAGACGAGCCCGCGCAGGCCGTAATCGATCGCGGGCGTGGTGCGGTCGACCATGCCGGTGTCGGAGATGAGGCAGACGTCGGCGCGGAGTTGGTCCTTGTACTGCTTGAGGAACGGCAGCAGGTTGGGCGAGCCGACCTCTTCCTCGCCTTCGATAAGGACGGTGAGGTTGACCGGCACCCCGCCGTGCGCCTGCCACGCGGTGATCGCCTCGACGTGGGCCCAGACCTGCCCCTTGTCGTCGACGCTGCCGCGGGCGTAGAGGGCCTCGTGTCCGGTGCCGTCGTCGCGCACGGTGGGCTCGAACGGTGGGCTCGTCCACAAGTCGAGCGGCTCGGGCGGTTGCACGTCGTAGTGGCCGTAGAGGAGCACGGTCGGTCGGCCGGGCACGTGCTTGTTCTTCGCGACGACGACGGGATGCCCTGCGGTGTCCATCACGCTCGCCTCCATCGCGGCGAAGCGGAGTTCGTTGGCGAGCCAGTCGGCACAGCGGCGGACCTCGATGGCGTGATCGGGCTTCGCGCTCACGCTGGGGATGGCAAGGAACTCCTTGAGCTTCGCGAGCGACTGATACTTCCGGCCGGCGAGGGTCTGCAGGACGTCGTTGAGCATGGGGGCGATGATAATGAGTTTTTGTTGAGGCTCACGCGCGGCGGTCGCGATGCGCGCGAACGCGCAACGGGAGGGCGAGGCTCCCGCCGAGCCTATGCGGATGCGCGATTGAGGGCTTCCGTATCGCGCATCCGCTGGCTCGGCGGGAGCCTCGCCCTCCCGGTTGCGCCTCGCCCTCCCGTTTGCGGCTCGCCCTTCCAATGGCGGTTCAACACGATCACTGCGGCAGGATGCGAATCGCGTAGTACTCCAGGCCCATCAAGGCGCGGGTGGAACTGATGACGATCCAAATGCCCACCGCGAACGACTCGCCCACGATGAGCCCGATGAACGCTGGGCGGAGTTTCGCGTAGAACGATGCGCCGCCGAAGCGGAGGATGAGCACCTTCGCGAGCCAGCCGACCATGATGCTGTACCACGCGATGAAGCCGAACCACGTCGTCGCGACGAGCAGCCCGATCGGCACGAAAGGCCAGCCCGACCACCGCGCCGCGCCGAACGCCATCACGCCCGCAGCGACTGCGCCGCAGAACATGTAGATGACCGGCGAGTACGCGCTCGGCCACCACGCGCCGCGCTGCACGGCGACGACCGGACTCGACAGGTTCGCGCGAGGCAGGTCGTACAGCGCGACTGGGTTCTCGATCGACGTGCTGCCCGCCTCGAGCGTGGACGAATAGCTGTAGTAGAACGTCAGCGCGGCGATGAAGCCGACGACGAACACGACCGGCAACACCGCCCCGATCAGCCACGGCCACGCCTTGCGGGCGCGGCGGTCGACGTCGTCGCGCGACACCATGACGGCTGAATGCTGCGCGTACACCATCACGCTCTCGCGTGCGGTGAAGCTGCCGAGCATCGCGCCGACGCCGCTGAAGAACGCGTCACGCGTCGAGAGCGTCGTCACGGGGAGCTGGCTTACGAACTGCAGCGAGTTGGCATTCGCGCGGAAGAATGGGATGCCCACTTCCGCGACCACGCGCGCGGTGCACAGGTGCGCGATCCACGTGAACGCGATGATCGCGAGCCCCACCCACCACGTGACGCCCGCAACGCCAAGCAGCCACAGCATCATGCCGGCCGCGCCGAGGAGCGCGACGCGGACGCCCCACAACTCGCCCGGGGTGAGCGGATCGGTGCCGTCGTCGTTGTCTCGCTTCGCGCCGAGGAAGGCGGAGCGGAGCAGACGTGCATACCGCGCTCGCCCGAGCCAGAGCGCTGCGCCGCAGACGGCCAGCGCGACGCCGAAGTGGACGTCGGGCACGGCACCGTCGGGCACGCCAAAGCCTGTGTCGGCCGCGTGCGTGACGCGAAGCACCGCGAGCACAAGGATCGCCGACCAGATGCTGAACGATGCCCGCGTCGGCACGAAGTAGATCAGCCCGACGATCATGAAGATGAGCGTCGACGACTTCGTGTACCAAGGCAGATCGCGGAACGGCAACTCGGTGAGTATCGCGTTGAAGTCGTACTTCACCGAGATGGGCGGCACCCACCGCGGGAAGTAAGGTTTCGCTGCGATGACGCTTTGCAGCAGCAGCACGCTGATCGCCGGAATCCAGAAGAGCGGCGACTTGTAGAGCGATGCGAACCGCTCGCCCGGTGCGGGGTCGGCGATGAGCGACTCGTGCACGCCGACGAGCGGGAAGGTGAGCCGTTCGTTGCGGAACCACTGCACGCGCGTCGCATATGCGGTGCCGATCAGCATGAGCGCGCCGCACGCGACGAGCGCGCCCCACGTCAGGATGGGCGTCTTCCACGCGCCGTACGGGATCGCGACATCGGGGGGAACGCGGGCGTAGAAGTCGACTGTGGTGCCCTCGGTCGGGCCGGTCGCGATGGAGGTGACGGGGAAGAGGTACGTCGGGATGCCGCTGGCGTTCATCGCGGTGGCGAACTCGTTCGACTCCCGCATCATCTGAAACGGCATCGCAGGCAGCGGCACGAGCGTGCGCAGGATGCCCTGTCCCGGCACCGAGCACGCGATGAGCACGATGAGCGACGCGACGGCGATCTCGCCTCGATGCAGTGCGAGTCGCGGCAACACGCCCCGCACGAGTGCGTTCACGACGACCAGCACCACCACTGCCATCACCAGCACCGGCGGGAAGAAGCTGCCGATCATGAAGCCGTTGTTGACGATGTGATCGTTGAACGGCGTAACGACGACGAGCACGAGCGCGAGCAGCAGGCCGAGCAGTACGGCGCGGATGCTGACCGCGCGACGATTTGAAGTGGGCACGCCGGACGATTGCTGTTCCATCGCATTCGGAGATTAAGGCAACGTGAGCGGGGCTCAACTTCGCCAGTCCCCTCTCCCGGTACGCCGGGAGAGGGTCAGGGTGAGGGCCTGTGATGACGACATCGGAAGACGGCCCTCACCCCGGCCCTCTCCCCGAGTACGTGGAGAGGGAGCGATGGCGCGCGCATCCCTGCGTCGTGGCGACGGCCGGTCGATTAGTCGATATACTCTTCGTGCCCATGCTCGGACGGGTCCGCCGCCTCATTCTCATCTGTTGCCCGCTCGCGGTCGCCGGTTGTCTGGGCTATCCCGGGCCGCAGTCGGTGGAGAACGAAGACCCGGCCGTCAAGATTCCTGCGATCCGACGGGCCGTCGAATCGAACGACCGCTCGGTGCTGCCCCAGTTGGTGAAGGATCTCGACAGCGACGACGCCGCCGTGCGATTTGCGGCGATTAACGGGCTGCGCCGGCTGACCAGCGGGTCGATCGCGTACGATTGGACCGAAGAGGACGCCGGCAAGCGATTCGCCGCCGTGAAGCGGTGGTCGAACCTCGTGAACGGCCGGCCGATCGAGGAAAGCGTCGAACCGACGACGATTCTCACGACTCGCCCCGCTGCGACGCAGCCCGCCACAAGCCCCGCCACGACTCGCGTGTCTAACGGATGAGCTACCGATGAGCGACGCCACCGCACAACCCCCGGAGCCCATCCACCTGCGGATCACGTCCGACACGGCCCAGCTGAAGCCGGTGCGGCAGAAGGTTGAAGCGTTCGCCCAGAGCGCGGGTTTCGGCGACGTCGCCGTCGGCGAGATCGGCCTGTGCCTGAACGAGGCGATGGCGAACGTCATCCGCCACGCGTATCACAGTCAGACAGACAAACCCGTCGAAGTGTCGGCCCGTGTCGACGAGCGCGGCACGCTGCACATCGCTATCCGCGACTGGGGCGAGGGCAAAGCCCCCGGCATGCTCCCGAAAGACCCGCACGACCCGACGAAACCCGGCGGCCTGGGCCTGGTGTGCCTCGGGCGACTCATGGACAAGGTCATCTTCACACCTCAGCCGGACGGGATGTTGATGGAGATGCTAAAGAAGAAGGTGAGTGGGTGAGTAGGCGAGTAGGCGAGTGGAAAAGACATCACAACCGGCCAGACGTGCTCGTCAGAGTCGCGATGGGCTTGCCCTCCTACTCGCCTACTCGCCTACTCGCCTTCTCCCCTCCCCCTCTTGCTTTCCCCGCCACTTTGCCGAAATAAGACGATGCCCGGTAACGTCTGCCAAGTGGCTTCTGCCTGGTGACTGGATTCGACTTCGTGGAGAATGACATCGTGAAGCAAGCAACCCGCCTGTCGTCGCTCGTGTTGGCCGCCGCGTCCGTAGTGGTGCTCGGCGGGTGCACGGCGACGCAATACTCGACCGCCACCAAGCTCGCACCGGAGCCCGAGCCCGGCACCGGCCAGTCCGTTCGCAACTTCGAGCCGACCGTCGCCGCTTATGCGAACGGCGACACCGTCACCAAGGGCGGCGGCTTCCGCTACCAGACGGACAAAGGCGCCCCGTCCCGCGAGTACGTCGGCCGCGACGTCGGCGTGTATGCCGCGAACATGGCCGTGCTGCCGTATTCGCTCGTCGCCGATCGGAACGACGTGCACGTAAGCCAGGGCTTGGTAATCGAGCCGACCTACACGGCCGTCCCCGCCCGTCCGTACGGCACCGAGCCCGCGGCCCCGCGGCCTCACGCTGATGCGGTCGCGCCGACCGTCATCGCTCCTGTAGCCGTCGCGCCGACCACCGCGCCGAGCGACGGCACCGTCATCACGCCCGCGCCGGTCGCCACGCCCACGCTGGGCACGTTCACCATCCTCGGCCACGTCTCCGATCCCGGGAAGTACGACCTGAAGAAGGAAGGCGTCACCCTCACGCAGGCCCTCGCGGCCGCCGGGCTCGTACAGAAGGACGCGAGCAAGGTGACGATCACCCTCACCAGCAGCGACGGCACGAGCCGCACGTTCAAGCTCGACTCGATCGCCGCCGACGCCGACCCGGTGCTGAAGCCGGGCGACAGCGTGGTGGTGAAGATCGTGCCGTGAGGCGCGACAACGCCCCGCAAGCTACGACCGCTTCAGGATCGACTTCACGTTGCGATGGCCGTGCAGAATTCGCATGATGCGCGGTGGTCGTGCCTCGGCGTCGTAAATGATCAGGAACCGGTGAACCCGGTAGAAGCGTCGCCCCTTGTCGTCGAGGTCCGGACGGAAGTGGCCAATCGTGGGCATGTCTCCGATTCGGTCCAAAGCGTTCAGCAGGTCGGTCAGCACCTGCGCCGCGCGGTCCTCGCTCCACTCCGTTGCGATGTAGGCCGCGATCTCCCGCAAGTCGTCCAGAGCATCGGGCAACAGGTGATCTGGCGTCACCGGACTCCGCCCCCGCGCTTCCGATCTAAAGCGCCCTTGAAGGCGGCCCACGCTTCTCGATGCGCGGTGTCGCGATCGATGAGTTGATCCGCTCGAACCAAAGTCGGGGACGCCAGCGATTGGCGAAGCGACGTCCCCGCCTGACCTGACGATTCGATGATCTCGTCCATTGCCGCGAACTCTGCCTGTCGCTCCAATGCGGCAAGGGCGGCTGATTCGATCGTCGTATGACGGCCCGAACTCACTTCGGCTTGTAGCCACTCGGCCACGCGGTCGGTGGGCTCGATCTTCATTACCATGGCATTAGTTTAGCGTTCCGTTTCGATTCGACGCAATGGAATCTCGCGCGTTAGGCTCTACAGCCATGCCGATACCCTTGGCGAAGTTCACCGTCTTTGTCGCCCTCCTCATCGCCCTCACCGGCTGCACGCGCACCGTGCGGTTTGCCACCTACAACGCGTCGCTCAATCGCGAGAAGCAGGGACAGCTCGTCGCTGACCTTTCGACTCCCGACAACGAGCAGGCGAAGAAGGTGGCCGAGATCATCCAGCGGGCAAAGCCCGACGTGCTGCTCATCAACGAGTTCGATTACGACGAGGCCAATCGCGCCGCGACGCTGTTCCGCGCGAACTACCTCGAACGCTCGCAGAACGGCCAGCCGGCGATCGTGTTCCCGTACGTCTACGTCGCGCCGAGCAACACGGGCGTGCCCAGTTCGATCGACCTCAACCGCGACGGCAAGACCATCGTCGAGCCCGGTACACGGGGCTACGGCGAAGACTCGCTCGGCTTCGGGCAATTCCCCGGGCAGTACGCGTTCGTCCTCTTCAGCAAGTACCCCATTCAGCTCGACCGCATCCGCACGCATCAGAAGCTGCTCTGGAGCGAGCTGCCCGGCAACCGCATGCCGCTCGACTTCTACGGCCCCCGCGCGGCAGAGGTTCTAACGCTTCCAAGCAAGAACCACGTCGACGTGCCGATCGACATCAACGGCAAGGTCGTCCACGTGCTGGCGGCTCATCCGACGCCGCCGGTCTTCGATGGCCCCGAAGATCGAAACGGGCTTCGCAACCACGACGAGATCAAGCTGCTCGCGATGATGATCGACAAGCTGACCGGCGTGGCGGATGCGCCGGACAAGGGTTTCCCCGTGACCGAAGCCCCGGCCGTGCGGGACGTGCCGTTCGTCGTCATGGGCGACATGAACGCCGACCCGAACGACGGCGAATCCGTCGACCACGCGATCCGGCAGCTCCTCGATCACCCGCGGGTGGACGCGAGCGTCGTCCCGCGCAGCAACGGAGCCGTGGAAGCGGCAAAGGAGCAAGCGGGCCCGAACGCCGAGCACAAGACGGACGCCGCCACGGACACGGCAGACTTCTCGGAAAAGGGGAGTAACAGCGGCAATCTGCGCGTCGATTACGTCTTGCCCAGCCGAGGTTTAACGCCGATCGCCGGCGGGGTGTTCTGGCCCGCCTCGAACGAGCCGGGGCACGAGTTGATCGACGCGTCGGACCATCGGCTGGTTTGGATGGACGTCCGAGTGAAATGACGAGATCCAATTGCGGATTTAGGATTGTGGCTTGCGGATTTCGATGCGTATTCGCCTCCAATCCGCAATCCGAAATCCCCAATCTGCAATCCTCGCCCGCGAAATTGCCGTTCGCCGGCCCTTGCAACTCCCCCGCCACGTCTGTTATTTTGCCCGGCTCGATTGATCGAAAGGCAGGCGTAATTATGGCTCACAAGAAGGGTGCTGGCAGCACCAAGAACGGTCGTGACTCCAATCCGCAGTACCTGGGCGTGAAGGCCTACGGCGGCGAAGCCGTCACCGCGGGTTCCATCATCCTCCGCCAACGCGGCACGAAGTTCACCCCCGGTTACAACGTCGGCCAGGGCAAGGACGACACGCTGTTCGCCCTCGTGGACGGCAAGGTCGAGTTCCAGGGCCGCAAGGTCCACGTCCGCGCCTGATCGCACGCGATCGCGCCGGACGCACCCCACTGACTTCACTTGTGGTACGACACCGTAGCACGAGCGGGAGCGATCCCGCTCGTGCTTCTCGTTTGGATATAGTCCGTAGTCCTTGGTCCGTAGTCCGTAGCGGGCCGACCGAACTCTTGCACCGGCTACGGACTACTGACGACGGACCACGGACTTTTCGCCCATGTTCATCGACGAAGCCATCATCCACATCAAGGCCGGCGACGGCGGGAACGGGTGCGTCTCGTTTCGGCGCGAGAAGTACATCCCCAAGGGCGGCCCCGACGGCGGCGACGGCGGCGACGGCGGGTCGGTCGTGTTCGTCGCCGACAACAACAAGAACACCCTGCTCGACTTCGCCGGCAAGCACCACTGGATCGCCCCGCGCGGCGAGCACGGCATGGGGAAGAAGATGTACGGCAAGGGCGGCGCCGACCTCGTCATCCCCGTCCCGATCGGCACCGTCGTCATCGACACCGACAAGAACCTCGCGATCGCCGACCTGACCGAGCCGGGCAAGCAGGTCGTCATCGCCCGCGGCGGCAAGGGTGGACGCGGCAACTTCCACTTCCGCTCCAGCACCAACCAAACCCCCCGCTACGCCGAGCCCGGCACGATCGGCGAGGAACGCAATCTGCGCTTAGAGCTGAAGCTGATGGCCGACGTCGGCATCGCGGGCAAGCCCAACGCGGGCAAGAGCACGCTGCTGAGCGTCATCAGCGCCGCGAGGCCGAAGGTGGCGGATTACCCGTTCACGACGCTCGAACCGCAGCTGGGCATCGCCGAGCTCGACGCCGAACGACGCGTTGTGTTCGCCGACATCCCAGGATTGATCGAAGACGCCCACGCCGGCGCCGGGCTTGGCATCGCGTTCCTCAAGCACATCGAGCGGTGCAAGCTGGTCCTGCACCTCGTCGACCTGCACCCCACCGACGGCACCGACCCGATCGAGAACTACCACGTCATCCGCCGCGAACTGGAAGCCCACAGCGACCTGCTCGCGGGCAAGCCGGAGCTGATCGTCGCGAACAAGACGGACCTCGATCCCGACGACGAAGACGGCGCGCTCGCACGGTTCCGCGAATCGCTAGCGCCGCGAAAGGTTCTCGCGATCAGCGGTGCTGCGAAGCTGGGCGTGACGGAGATGCTGGAAGCCGTATGGGAAAAGCTGCACCCGCGCGAGGATTGAGCCGCTATACTGAGCAGCATGAACGAAGTGCCAATCCGCTTGCACATCGAGCCGCTCGACGAGGGCGGATTTGTCGCGACGAGTCCGGACGTCCCGGGCTTGGTCGCTCAGGGACGCACGCTCGCCGAAACGTGTGAGATCGCACGTGACGTTGCTCGCAAGATCGTTGAGAGCTGCATCGAGCATGGCGATCCGGTTCCGCCTGCCTTCGCTCGATCCCAGTCGGTTGGGGTGGTCGAGCTCAGCATTCCTGTCGGCGTGAACTGACCATGGGGCGTCTCTCGGGCTTTTCCTATCGCGACGTCGTTCGCAAGCTTCGCGAACTTGGGTTTGCGTTCGATCGTCAGGCGGCCGGCAGCCACGAAATCTGGCGTCATCCGGACGGGCGGCGCACGACGATTCCTCACCACGCGAAAGACCTCCCGCAGGGAACGCTTCGAGCGATCCTGCGCGAGGCGCAAATCGACGTCGATGAGTTTCTCGCAATCTGAGCCGGTCGCTCAATCCACATCGAAATACTTCGCCTGCGGGTGGTGCGCCACGATCGCGTCGGTGCTCTGCTCGGGGCTGAGCATGAAGTTCTCGGTGAGCTCGACGCCGATCTCTTGGGGCTTCAGCAGCTCCAGGATCTTCACGCGGTCTTCCAGGTTCGGGCAGGCGGGGTAGCCGAAGCTGTAGCGGCTACCTCGGTAGTGCTGCTGGAAGATGCGCTTCACATTCGGGTCGTCTTCGCTGCTGAAGCCGAGTTCGGCGCGGATGCGCTTGTGCCACAGCTCGGCGAGCGCCTCGGCGCTCTCGACGCCAAAGCCGTGCAGGTAGAGGTAGTCCTGGTATTGATCGTTCTTTCGCAGCTTCTCGGCGAGTTCCGTCGCGCGATCGCCGACCGTGACGAGCTGGACAGCCAGCACGTCGTACTCGCCCGACGCCTTCGTGCGGTAGAAATCGCTGATGCAGAGGTTGCGACGACCCTTCTGACGCGGGAACGAGAAGCGGAGGTGCTCGCGCGGGCTCGCGACGCTCGGGACGAGCTTGCCGTCTTTCACGCCGACGACGCCCTTCGTGATCTTGCATGCCGCGCACGCGCAGTCGGGCTTGTGCTCGAAGTCTTCGACGCGGTAGACCACGAGGTCGTCTCCATCCGCTTGCACCGGGAAGTAGCCGTAGACGACCTTGGGTTCCAAGAACCCTTCGGCGATCGCACGCTGCTGCAGCGTCTTGAACGTGGGCAGCGCGGTCTCCTCGATGCTCTTCTCAAATTCTTCGTCGCTCAGTCGGCCCTTCTTCAGGCCCCACTGGCCCTGGAAGAGTGCGGCCGGATTCACGAAGGGGAAGACGTGCTTCAGGTCGATGTCCTTCACGACGCGCCGGCCCCAGAAGGGAGGCGTCGGGACGGGGTTGTCCTTCGCGACGGGCTTCACGTTGCTCGCCTCAGCGCTCTGCGGCTTCACGGCGCTCTCGCGTAGCTGCTTGCGCTTCTTCGCGCGCTCGCCCTGCTCGGCGTACAGCTTCTGAATTGCGCCTTGGCTGATGAAGTCCATCACCTTCAATCCATCGAAGGCGTCCTTGCAGTAGAGGAGTTCGCCCTTGTACAGCTCGGCGAGGGTTTCCTCGGCGTAGTCGCGCGTGAGCGCTGCGCCGCCGAGCAACACGGGCACCTTCACGCCGATCTCGTTGAGCTGTTCGAGGTTCTCCTTCATCACAGCCACGCTCTTCACGAGCAGGCCTGACATGCCGATCGCGTCGGCGTTCGTCTCGCGCAGCGCTTTCACGATGTCGTTGATCGGCTGCTTGATGCCAAGATTGAAGACCTTGTAGCCGTTGTTGGTGAGGATGATGTCGACGAGGTTCTTGCCGATGTCGTGGACGTCGCCCTTCACGGTGGCGAGGACGATCTTGCCCTTGCTCGAGCCTTCCACGCGGTCCATGAACGGCTCGAGGTACGCGACGGCGCTCTTCATCGTCTCCGCGCTCTGCAGGACGAACGGCAACTGCATCTGGCCGGAGCCGAAGAGTTCGCCGACGACTTTCATGCCGTCGAGGAGAATGTTGTTGATGATGTCGAGCGGCTTGATGCCCGCATCCATCGCCGCCTTCAAGCGCGTGGTGAGTTCGCGCTTCTCGCCGTCGATGATGTGCTGCTTGAGCGCGCCTTCGAGGGTGAGGTCTTCGTACTTGTCCTTCTTCGCGGTCTGCTCCGTCGCGCCGGCATCGGGGAACAGGCCCACGAAGTGCGTGAGCGGGTCGAAGCCTTCCTTGCGGCGGTCGTAGATGAGATCTAGCGCCGCGTCCCACTGTTCCTGCGGGATGCGGTTCTTCGGGAGCAGCTTGCTGGCGTGCACGATCGCGCCGGTTAGCCCCGCTTCGCGGAGCTCGTGCAGGAAGACGCTGTTCAGAACGACGCGCGCGCCCGGCTTCAGGCCGAACGACACGTTCGACAGGCCGACCACCGTGTGGCACTTCGGGAGGTGCTTGCTGATGAGCCGCGTGCCCTCGATCGTTTCGAGCGCGTTGCGGCGGTCTTCTTCGATGCCGGTGCTGATGGGCAGCACGAGCGGGTCGAACATGAGGTCTTCGTCGCGAAGCCCGAACTTGTCGACGGCGAGGTCGCGGATGCGCTGCGCGATCGAGAGCTTTCGCTCGCGCGTGCGGGCCATCGCGGCTTCCTTGTCTTCGTCGATCGTGCCGCAGACGAGCGCGGCACCGTAAGTCCGCGCCAGCGTGCAGACCTGCCCGAACTTGTGCTCGCCTTCCTCAAGGTTGGTGCTGTTCAGCACGCAGCGACCGCCGGCCAGCTTCAGGCCTGCTTCGAGGACCTTCGGGTCGGTGCTGTCGAGCATGAGCGGCGCGGGGATGCTGTTGACGTACCGCTTGACGACCTCGTGCATGTCGCGCACGCCGTCTCGGCCGACGAAGTCGACGCAGACGTCGAGCATGTGGCTGCCCTTCATCTCGTCACGCGCCATGCCGACGAGGCCGTCCCAGTCTTCCGCTTGCAGCAGCTCGCGGAACTTCTTCGAACCGTTCGTGTTCGTCCGCTCGGCGACGATGAGATAGCTGTTGTCCTGCCGGATATCGTCAGCGCTGATGAGGGAGCTGATCTCGGGCTTGTAGGCGACGGCGCGAGCGTGCGGCTTCACTGCTCGAGACGCACTGTTCGGAACGCCGACGCGATCCACCACCTGCTTGATGTGCGCCGCCAGCGTGCCGCAGCAGCCGCCGACGACGTTGACGCCGTACTCCTTCACGAACTTCTCGACGCCCTTGCCGAAGTCTTCCGGGCCCATCGGGAAGTGCGTCTTGCCGTCGACCATGATCGGCAGGCCGGCGTTCGGGAGCGCGCTGACGAAGCCCGGGAAGTGCTCGGCGATGTAGCGGACACTCTCGCTCAGCTCGGTCGGGCCGAACGCGCAGTTGACGCCGAGCACGTCGACGTTCTTGTACGCCGCGAGGGCCGCGACGAACGCGCTCGGGTCGGAGCCCGTGAGCATCTGGTTGCCGTTGTCCTGGTCGAACGACGCCTGCACCATGATCGGCAGACGCTTCTTCTTCTCCGCGAACGCCCGCTCGGCCGCCACGATCATCGCCTTGATGATGAGCAGGTCCTGCTGCGTCTCGAACAGCAGCACGTCCGCGCCACCATCGATGAGCCCGCAGAACTGCACGAAGTAGCTCTCTTCAACCGTCGCCCAGTCGGTCATGCCGAGCGTGAGGAGTTTCGTCCCACCGCCGGCCGCGCCGACGACGTACCGCGGGCGATCCGGCGTCTCGTACTTGTCGCACGCGCGGCGAGCGATCTGCGCCGCGGCCACGTTGTTCTCGTACGTCCGATCCGCCATCTCTGCTTCGGCCAGCACGATCTGGTTCGCGCCGAACGTGTTCGTCTCGACGGCGTCGCAGCCGACTTCGAGGAAGCCCTCGTGGATCTCCTGGATCACCTCCGGCCGGGTGAAGTTGAGGACCTCGCTGATATTTTCGTTGCCCAGCCAGTCCTTTTCGAAGTCGAACGTGCGGTTCTGGAGGTTGGACCCCATCGCCCCGTCGAGGACGACAACGCGTTCTTTCACCAGTTCCAGAAAGGGCTTACGAGCAGGCATGCGGTCTCCAGTGTTACGAACTACCCAGATTGTACTTCATCGGTCGGAATCCGTCCATCCGTTCATCCGGATGAAAGGATGGACGAATACGCGAGTGCGAACGCGACGCGAGTTATTGGTCGTATCACGCCGGGGTGCTGTGCACCCCGGATCCCCGCTCGTTCCGGGTGCACAGCACCCCGGCGTGCATCAGAAGAACGAGTCGTCAGCTGACATTCTTGTCGGACTCGCACCCTCAACGCGTCCGCGTTGAAACTCGACTTCCGTTTGTAACCCTCTTGCGACCGATTCCTGTCCTACCCTAGCTGCAATCGACGCCATGTCCGCGCCGTGCGTGTGCACGTGTTGTGACGGACGGTCGATCATCAAGAGATAGGAGTACGCACGGATGTTGTCAGACCCTACCGCCCTGCTGCACGGTGCCTCGCTGCTCGCAGAAGCCGCGACCACGGCGCCCGCCACGGCTGGCGGCAATCTGCTGTGGATCGCCTATGCGGGCTTCATCGGCCTAGTGCTCGTCTTCCTGGCGCTCGACCTCGGCGTGTTTCATCGCGAAGCGCACGAGGTCAGCATGAAGGAAGCCGTCGGCTGGAGCGTCGTCTGGCTCACGCTCGGCGTGGCGTTCTCCGCATTCGTCTATCTCGCGTACGAGAATCACTGGCTCGGCCTCGGTGCGCAGACGCGCATGTTCAACCCCGACCTCGAAGCCGTTCAGGCCGGCGCGCCGCAGATCATCTACGGCGACGTCTCGGGTTGGACGGCCGGCGTGCAGTACCTCACCGGCTACGTCGTCGAGAAGTCGCTGGCGATGGACAACATCTTCGTCATTGCGATGATTTTCGGGTACTTCGCGATCCCGCGGAAGTATCAGCATCGCGTGTTGTTCTGGGGCATCGTCGGCGCGCTCGTCATGCGCGGCGCCATGATCGGCATCGGCGGCGAGCTCATCCTTCGTTATCAGTGGGTGCTGATCATCTTCGGCGCGTTCCTCCTGCTCACCGCACTGAAGATGATGCTCATCAAGAGCGAGTCCGACCCGTCCAAGAACCCCATCGTGCGCCTCGTGAAGAAGGCGTTCCCAGTCACGGACCAATTCCACGGGCAGAAGTTCTGGGTGCGCGTCCCGCAACAGGAGCTCGACGACGCCAAGCTGCCCGGCCACAAGGTGACTGACCTCGGCGAAAAGGCCACGCTCGCCGCGGGCGCAGGCGTGCTGGCGATGACGCCGCTCTTCCTCGCGCTCATCATGGTCGAGATCACCGACCTCGTGTTCGCGGTCGACTCGATCCCCGCGATCTTCGCGATCACGCCCGACCCGTTCATCGTCTTCACGAGCAACATCTTCGCCATCCTCGGCCTGCGTGCGCTCTACTTCTGCCTCGCGGCGCTCATCGCTAAGTTCCGTTTCCTGAAGCCTGCGCTGATCGTCATCCTCGCCTTCATCGGCGTGAAGCTGCTGCTGCTGAGCGTGCCCCCGTACCTCGACGTGATCGGCCTTGCGGCTCAGAAGCCGATCAAGATCGATCCGTTCACCTCACTCGTGGTCGTGCTGGCGCTGCTGGCCGTGGGCGTGATCGCATCGATCCTCTTCCCCTCGAAGGACGGCGACGACTCACATCAACCGCCCAGCAGCGGTAGTGGCGGTCGCTCGGCCGACGTGGTCCACGACGCCTCGCGCGAGCCCGTCGCGGTCTGATAGTCATTTCAGACCGACCGCCGATAACTCGAAGACTGCTTTCGCCCCGACGCCTCACCGCGTCGGGGCGACTTGCTTTCCCGCGCTAGGAATTCGATGTCAGCAGCATGCCTGCAGTCGTAGCACGCATGAGATCCCGTCGCGGCCTGAGCCTGCTCTACGCCGCCGTCGCGATGACCGCGCTCACCGGCATGGTGACGCTCGCCGTCGACTTCGGCCGCGTGCAGGTCGCGAAGGCCGAGCTGCAAACCGCCGCCGACTCCGCGGCGCGCTACGCGCTCACCCGCTTCGTCGCCACAAACGGCGACGTGAACACCGCCGTCAGCGCTGCGCAGACCGCCGCCAGCAACAACACCTCGGACGGCCAGACCGTCTCGCTCTCGTCGAGCACCGATATCAGCTTCGTGACGTGGAACAGCGCCAACAGGAACTACGCGACGCTGACCGGTGCATCGCGGTCGAACGCCAACGCCATCCGCGTGCAGACGTCCCGTTCCGTGCCGCTCCTTTGGACATCGATCCTCGGACGCGGCTCGATCAACGTGACCGCCGAGGCGATCGTCTGTAAGCGCAGCAGTGCCGGCACGACGGGCGCTGCGCGGTCCGTTTCGACGAGCGTGAACGGCGAGGCATCGCTCTGGTACGCCGGCCGGCCCGCAGGGTCGAGCCCGTACGGCGCGTACGGCGACACGTCCACGCGCAACAAGCCCGTGCAGGTCAACCTGCCCGGCGGCAGCGTCATCGGCGGCGAGGTCTACACGTTCACGAACACGAGCGGCTTCACCTGGCCCAGCGAGTGGATCGGCTTCGAGACGAACCCCGCGAACACGCCAGCGTGGATTCGCATGTACTCCGAAGGCTGGAACGGGTGGGAAATGGACACCGCCTCCATGAACGGCATCTCGGCCGCCAAGAACATCCAGGCCCACGCGCTCATTGGCGTCTTCCTCGACGACAACGACCCTGCGCTCAGCGCGGCGCCAGCGTCGATCAACTTCACGGGCAGCAACCGGAACTACACGACGCTTTCGCCTCAGCTCAAGCAGGTCTTCCACATCGGCGACGGCGTGACCGACTCGGGCACCGTACAACGCATCACCGCGCCGGCCGGCGCGACGCGGCTGTACCTCGGCGTCATGGACGACAACGGACTCTTCACGTGGAACGCGGGTACCATCAGCGTGACCGTGAACGCCTACCCGACCGACGCATCGGGCGTGCAGGTCCGCTGAACGAACGCACACAGCAACTCTTCGGGGGAAGTCCTTCCGCACACATCAGGTGGTCGAACAGCGTCGACGCGCGGGCCTAGCATGGCCGCGTCGCATCACTTCATTCGCCGCCCCACCACTTCGACTATCTCCGCGGAGGATCCGCCGTGAACACCCGCCTTGCCGCCCCAGCCGCCGCTGGCTTCGCTCTCGTCGCCGCCGTTGCCGTCACGCTCGCGCAGCAGCACCTCGCGACGACCAAGCCCACCGAGTACCGCGTGGACGGCGTCATCTACGAGCCGCAGAAGCTGCAGCCCACCGACGAGAACATCGCCAATCTCAAGCCGCTCGCCGGCTTCAAGGTGACGAAGTATGCCGATGGTCTGCTCAACGCGCGGATGCTCGCCGTCGCGAACGACGGGACCGTCTACGTCACACGTCGCGAGCAAGGCGACGTCGTCATGCTGAAGGACGAGAACGGCGACGGCCGCGCCGACAAGCAGGTCGTCGTCGCGAATCGGCCGATGATGCACGGCATCCTCATCCACGACGACCTCGTCTACCTCGCCACCGTGAAGGAACTCTTCCTCGCGAAGCGCAACGCCGACGGCACGCTCGGCGAACTCGAACGCCTCATCGACGACCTCCCCGACGGTGGCCAGCACCCCAACCGCACGATGGTGTGGGGCCCGGACAACATGATCTACCTCTCCGTCGGCAGCAGCGCGAACGCGACGCTCGAAACGAACCCCGAGCACGCGACGATCCTCCGCATCTCGCCCGATGGCAAACAACGCTCCATCTACGCGAGCGGCCTGCGCAACACGATCGGCTTCGACTTCCACCCGCGAACCGGCGTCCTCTGGGGCATGGACCACGGCATCGACTGGCTCGGCAACGACGAGCAGCCCGAGGAACTCAATAAGATCGAACAGGGCAAGATGTACGGCTGGCCGTACGTCTTCGGCAAGGGTGGCCTGAATCCGCAGGACGACCCACCCGGCGAGATGACGCTCGAACAGTGGCGATCGATGAGCACCGACCCCGTGCTCACGTACACCGCTCACGCCGCGCCGATGCAGTGGGCTTACTACAAGGGCGACATGTTCCCCGCCGAGTTCCGCAACGACGCGTTCGTGGCGATGCGCGGCAGTTGGAACCGCAAGCCGCCGAGCGGATACGAGGTGGTGCGCGTCCGCTTCAACCAGGACGGCACGCCGATCGGCATCGAGCCATTCCTGACCGGTTTCAAGGTCGAGATGGGTAACGGCGATTGGGGCCAGTTCGCGCGACTCGCAGGACTAGCGGTCGCCAAGGACGGAGCACTGCTTGTGAGCGACGACAAGAACGGCGTCATCTACCGCATCAGCTATGACCCCCGCACCGGCAACGCCGCCCGTGCTGCGAGCGCTGCGGAAGAGGGCCGGACGCCTTCCGTGCCACCCGCGGCCGATGCCGCTCGATGAACTCTGTTGCTCGCGCACTTCCGGTCATTTCTGCTTTTCGATCTCAGAAGGATTCGTCTCATGCGAACGTCCATCGTCATCTGCTGCGCCTACGCCGTCGCGCTCGCGTCGATCGGCTGCAAGGACAACTCGAAGCCGTCCGAGCGCGCGATGAAGGCACCGTCGCAGGCGGAGTTGTACGCAACTGATGAGCAGCTCAACGTGCTTCTCACATCGCGCAGGCTCGCAGCTATGCAGCGCGATGCGCGGATCGACGTTTCATCGTCCGCCTTCCGCAACGGCGGCGAGATTCCGTTCCGGTACACAGACTTGGGCGAGAAGATTTCTCCGCCGCTAGAGATCGGCAAGCTGCCCGACGGTACGCGGTCGGTCGTCATCCTGATCGAGGACCCCGATGCGGCGATGCCGAAGCCGTTCGATCACTGGGTGCTGTACGATCTTCCGCCCGCGTATGCGATGAAGCTGCGCGAGGGCGTGCCCAGCAACCCGAAGCTGCTCGGCCTCGGCGACGCGCTGCAGGGCGCGAACGACTACGGCAGCGTAGGCTACTTCGGCCCGCACCCGCCGAAGGAACACGACGCGCATCGGTACTACGTGCAGGTCTTCGCGATCGACTCGCGCACGCTGGGCCTGCCGCCCGGCGCGAAGAAAGAGCAGGTCGTCGAGGCGATGCAGGGCAAAGTCATCGCAACCGGCACGCTGATGGGCCGATTCGACAACAACGTCAAATGACGCGAGCGTGACTATGATGCGGGCATGAACCCAACGAAGAACGACCTGCCGCTGAAGACCCGCCAGAAGATCGTCGACCTGCTGAACGCGCGATTGGCCGATGCAGTCGATCTGCAATCGCAGGCGAAGGCCGCCCACTGGAACGTGAAGGGGCCGACCTTCATTGCGCTGCACGAATTGTTCGACAAGGTGTACGAAGCGCTGGGCGACCCGATCGACGAGATCGCCGAGCGGGCCGTCATGCTGGGCGGCACGGCGCTCGGCACGGTGCGGATCGCCGCGAAGGCGAGCTCGCTGAAGGAGTACCCGAGCGATCTGACGAACGGCCAGGATCACGTCGCCGCGCTGTCGGACCGATTGGCCGCGTTCGGGAAGCTGGTTCGGGAAGCGATCGACGAAGCCGACAAGCTCGGCGACGCCGACACGGCCGACCTGTTCACGGGCGTGAGCCGTGAGGTGGACAAGTACCTGTGGTTTGTGGAGGCGCACCTGCAGAAGTGATGGGCGCGAGATGCAACCAAAGGGTGAAGCGCAATTGGGAGGGCGAGGCTCCCGCCGAGCCAATGCGGATGCGCGATTCAGACGCTTGAGGTCGCGCATCCGCAGGCTCGGCGGGAGCCTCGCCCTCCCTTTGCGCCTCGTCCCTTGCTGTCATTTCACCGCGCGCCGCGGGATCGGCGTCAGCTGTTCCAGCACCGGCGGCCAGCTGTACGGCCCCATGCGCAAGCGCGATATACGGAAGAAATACGCCGCCTCCTGCCCCGCCGGCGGCGCGACGAGCCCCTGCCACGTCTGGCGCAACCCGCCCGCCTGCGGGAAGTCGACCGCGACCTCGTGCTGGCCCGGCGGGAGCGAGAGTGGCACGACGAACACCGTCCGCGGCGCCATCTCCCAGTGCCGCGTGTCGGCCTCGCTGCTGGCCTTCATCAAAGCCCCGACCGCCATCATACCCAGGCCCGCCAGCGCGGTGCCGCTGCTGTCCTGATTTAGCCCGTTCGCCGTCACCAGTGCGCCGCCGACGAGCAGGCCCGTGCCGACCACGCTCTTCGTGGTGCGGATCGTGTCGATGCTCTGCCAGCGGCGATCCTGAGCCATCGCCACCGTATCAAACGGCGGCGCGAGATCGGGCGACACGTAGCGCGATCCGTTCACGTACACCACGGGCAGCGGGATGCGCCCCGCGCGGTCGGGCGACGGCTCGAACGCGATCTGCGCGCCGTCCATGCCGTCGTTCACCTTGCGCGGCGCGTAGCCGAACTCGACGAAGAGGATCACGTTCACGCGCTCGTCGCGCAGCAACGCGACGGTCTCGCGCAGGTCGGGCCGAAGCGCTTCGACGCGGCGGAAGTACGTCTCCGCCTGATCCGGCCGGCCGAGCTTCATCCAGCTTCGGCCGAGCATCATGAGCGCGACGGCGAAGTCGGACTCCTGCTCGTCGAACTTGGCGTCCTTCTTCTTGTCGTCGGCGTCTTCGTAAACGCGGAGCTTGAAGAGCGCGTTCTCGAACGCGCCGCGGGCGTTGCCGTAGTCCTGCCGGGCGTAATAGATCGCGCCGAGGTAGAAGTTGGCCATCGCGCGCTCGAACGGCTCGCCACGCCAGACGCGGACCGACTCGTTAAACGCGGCCGCCGCGAACGCCCTGCCGCCGTCGTTCACGTTGGTGGCGTTGAGCACGTCGTACGCCTTCACGAACGCGCGTTCCGCTTCGTTGTAGTCGCAGATCGCCATGCTGCTGCTGCCGAGCCGCAGATTGTTCAGCACGTAGTTCTCGTCACGCTCATCGGCGACCGGCGCGAGCGTGTCGATGGAGCGAGCGTACTGCCCCCGGAAGTACAGCTCCGCGCCCTCGCGCCCGATGCGTGCGGTCCGCGACTCGGCGCAACCGGTGAGCACGAGAAGGCAAGTGGCAAGGGGCAAGAGGCAAGAGCGAATACGAGCAAGCGGACCGTGCTCTCGCGCCGGGCTGAGACCAGAGAGCTTGTGAGTCACTAATGTCGTCACGATCGAGTGATGCCTCTTGCCTTCGTGCCTCTTGCCTCTTGCCTTCCCGAATCAATCCAACCACCCCTTCACCGCGCTCTTCTTCACCTCGTACTTGTCGGTCCAGAGCAGCGTGCGGTCGCGGAGGTCGCGAAGTTCGAACACGCACAGGTAGTACGCGCTCTGTCGCGACTTGTTCTCCGTGCGGAGCGACTCGAAGGTGGCCGTCAGGGCGTAGTCGGGGTTCGTCGCGTCCGGCGTCGGGCCGAGGTCGACGCCTTCGAGTTCCATGGCGCGGAGCGTGTAGAAGTAGTCGCGGTTCATGATCCACTGGAACGACTGCGGCATGCCGCGGTTCAGCAGCATGCGGAGCCGGGCCGTGAAGATCTCGGCCCGCCCGCGCGGCAGGACCTCGCCCGTGAGCAGATTCTGCACCGGCAGCACGACGACGCGCAGCTGCTTCTCACGATCGAGCGCCGACCGCACGTCCGGATCGGCCGCGATCGACTGAGCCATCTGATCGGTCATCGCTTCGAGGTCTATGCTGTCGAGCGCAGTGGCCTGCATGGTCGGCCCGGGCGCGCCGCAGCCTTGCACACAGGCAAGAGGCAAGAGGCAAGCGGCAAGAGTGACAGACCGCATGAAACGCCTGGCTAGACCGTCGCGAAACGCCATCCGCATATCCCTCTTGCCTCTTGCCACTTGCCTCTTGCCTACCCTAGATCAATTCGCCACGCGGACCTCGTACCCGTCAGTCCACACCTCTTCGCGGGTGCGGAGGTCGGTCAGGCTGAATTCGAAGAGGAAATAGTTCGTGCCGCGGTTCGGCAGATCGCGGGCGACGGCGTTGAGAGCAAAGTCGGGCTGCACGCCGCGCGGCGTGGTCGGAGCGCCACCGCCCTGGCCGAAGTCGTCGCGCTCGCCTTCCAACTCGCGGGCCTTCAGGTCATTGAAGCGACCCTTGTTCTGGATGAGCTGGATGCGATCCCTGCCGTACCGGGCGAGGTTCACCTTCAGCCGCGACAGGAAGATGTCGAGGCTCGCCCGCTGCGAGTAGGTGAGGTTCTCCACGCCCGTCACGACCACCGTCCACCTGCGGTTCGAGTCGTTCAACTCTGGAAGCCGCAGCAGCGACTGCGCCATCTGGTCGGACGACTCGACGACCTCCTTCGACTGCAATCCCTGGTCGCGCGAGTCGAGTCGATCGATGTCCGGCCGCTGCTGGCCGTAGTCGTGCGGCTTGTCGTCGTGACAGCCGAACGCGAACGCGGAAACGGACATCGCGGCGAGGGTGAGAATCGTCTTCTTCATGGCTTGTGAGTTCTCCTTCAGGACATCATCGGCACGAAACGCGGGGAAGGTCAACACCTGCGATGAGCAGAGAGTTGTCAGTTGTCAGTTGTCAGCATCGATGCAACGCTGCGACGGAGTCGCTGGTCCTTCCACGGTTAAGACACGCATCGCTCGTCGTCGTTGGCATCCTCTTGTTCGCAAGCTAACGTGGGCACCCTCTCGCGTGTCTGATCTCTTCGATCGAAGGAGAACCATGAATCGCACGCTGCTCGTCACGTCGTTGCTGGTGTCGTCTGTTGTCCTCGGCGGTTGCAACGCGCCGCAGATCCCGCCGCCGCGGGCGGATGCGCCGCCGCCTGGCGAGGGGCGGCGTTACGAGCACGTGGCCCGACGACCGCTGCCGCCGCAGGACCCGGCCAACTTCGTCCCGCCGCCCGCGTTCGACGATCAGCCGCTCGTGACGCAGGCGCCGCCGGAGCAGCCGATGTACCTGTCCGCCTACGAAGGCGTCGGCAAGCCGCGCGTGGTCGTGTTCGTCAACCGCACGATCGAGGGCAACCTCATCCCGGTCGACCCGCGTCGCGACATGTACGGCGTCGATCGCACCCGCAGCGCCACCGGCGCCGTCGATGCGTCGCAGAACGCCACCGCCAACGTGTACGGCCCTGGCGCATCGGGCAACGCCACCGCCACCGACTCGTTCCGCACCGACGGCCCCGCGAGCGTGACCGACAGCACCGTCGTCTGGCTCGGGCCCGGTCAGTACGACGAAGCGCAGGCGAAGCGGATCGACTACGACGCGATCGAGAACGTCCTGACCGACTGGATGGGCGCGAACGGCCGAGTGACGCTCGTCAGCCCGACCATGGCGCGCACGCGGCTCACCGATCAGGAAGTGAAGGACCTGCAGAGCGGTCGGCCGCAAGTGCTGCGCGAGATCGCCGAGAAGCTCGACGCCGACGTGCTGATCCAAGTGCAGGCCAAGCCCACCAAGCAAACGCGTGACGGCCTCGAGGTGCGCGTCCTGTGCGAAGCGATCAACACCCGCGGCGGCGAATCGATCGCCCGCGCGTTCGTCGACGTCCCGCCGCCGCTTGAGAAGACGACGATCAACAAGTACACGCGGTTCCTGGCGCGGAAGATGATGTACGAACTCTCGGGCAGTTGGAATGCATTGGCACAAGAGCCGCGACGCGTCGAGCCTACGACTCGGCAGCGATGACTATGTGCGAGGTTGGAGGCTAGAGGTTGGAGGTTGGTGGGCAGGTTCTTTCTGTTTGCCCCCTACCTTTCCAGCAAACGATTCATCAGTACAGATTCCTCTGAATTCCAACCTCCAACGTCCAGCCTCCAACCTCTACCCTTCACTCCACCAAAACATGACCCGCCTTCTCACAACCATCGCTCTCACCGCCCTGCTCATCTCGACTGGCTGCAACAAGCCGCGCCCCTACAACACCGGTCGCGGTGACCCGTTCATCCCGCCGCAGTGGGCGGTGTCGCAGAAGGAACTGGCGAACGAGGTGCTGCTCGGCACGCCGATCCTCTCGCGCGATGACGCGGGCATCCTGTTCGTCAATGCGCCGCTGCGCAGCGACATCGACAAGACGATCTACGTCGACTATCGCGCCACCTTCCTCGACCGCAACGGCCAAGTGGTTTACGAGACCAACTGGTCGCGCAAGACGCTCCAGGCGAACGTGCCCGACCAGCTGAGCTTCAACAGCCTCGACGCCCGCGCGGCCGACGTGCGGATCGCGATCCGATACGCCAAGTAACAGCGGGCAGTGGGCGGTGAGCAGTGGGCAGGACATGCGAGTGCAGTGCCCACTCACCTACTCGCCTACTCACCTCCGACTTCGCTGCGTACACTTCACGCATGGACGTCGCCGCCGCTCGAACGCTCGCCCGTAGGCTGATGGATCAGCACGGGCTGGCCGACTGGTCGCTTGCGTTCGATCGGTCGGCGCGTCGGTTCGGCGTGTGCAGCCCGTCGCGCAAGCTCATCTCGCTGTCGCGGAAACTCGTGCTGCTGAACAGCGAGGCCGAGGTCCGCGACACCATCCTGCACGAGATCGCCCACGCCCTCACGCCCGGCGACGGGCACGGCAAGGCGTGGAAGGCCATGTGCATCCGCATCGGTGCGAAGCCCGTGCGGTGCTACACGAACGCGACGGTCGTCTCGCCCGAGCGGAAGGCCGCCTGGTTCGAGATCGGTTGCCAGAAGTGCGCGTGGTGGGTCGACCGCCGACGCGTGGGGACCGGGACGCTCGTGTGCAAACGATGCCGCACGCCGGTCGCGTATCGCGACAAACGGACGGGCCAGGTCGTCCAGACGCGGCCGGGCGTGAAGGTGCGCGTCACGCGGTGATGCCTGCGGCGCGGTTCAGTGCCGGAAGTGTCGCCGACCGGTGAAGACCATCGCGGCACCGGCTTTGTCGACGGCGTCGATCGTCAGCTGATCGCGTTGGCTTCCGCCCGGCTGCACGATCGCGGTCACGCCAGCCTTGAGCAGCAACTCGGGCCCGTCGGGGAACGGGAAGAACGCATCGCTCGCCGCGACGGCACCCTTCGCGCGGTCGCCGGCCTTCTCGATCGCGATGCGGGCCGCGCCGACGCGGTCGACCTGCCCTCCGCCGATGCCGACGGTCGCGCCGGCCTGCGCGATGGTGATCGCGTTGCTCTTCACGTGCTTCACGGCCAACCAGGCGAGCTTCAGGTCTTCGAGTTCCGCCTTTGTGGGCTGCCGCTTGCTGACGACCTTCCACTCGGACTCGACGATGCCAACGGCATCCTTCGCCTGCACGAGGAAGCCGCCGGCGATGGCGTGCAGCGTGACCGCCGTAGCATGAGCGTCCCGCTCATGCAGGCCACCCGTCGCGAGCAAGCGCACGTTCTTCCAACGCGCCTTGAGCAATTCCAAGGCGTCCGGTGTGTAGCTCGGCGCGACGATCACCTCGAGGAACTTCTGCCCTTCCACGATCCGCTGCGCCGTCTCCGCGCCGACGCCGTGATTGAGTGCGACGATTCCGCCGAACGCGGCGAGCGGATCGGAGTCGTACGCCCGGGCGAATGCGTCGGCGATCGTCTTCGCGGTGCCGACGCCGCACGGCGTGGCGTGCTTCACGATGCAAGCGGCCGGCGACGCGAACTCGCGCACGCAGGCGAGCGCGGCGTCGGCATCGAGGAGGTTGATGTAGCTGAGCTCCTTGCCGAAGAGCTGCTCCGCGAAGGCCACGCTCGCCTCGGCAGGATTCGCGCCGACGTAGAGCGCCGCGGGCTGGTGCGGATTTTCGCCGTAGCGGAGCGACTGCTTCTTTGTGAGCGACAGCTTGAGCTTTCCAGGCAGTTCGAACTCCGTCGACTTCTCCTGACCATGCTCCGCGAGGTACTTCGCGATCGCGCCGTCGTACCGGCACGTGGTGGCGAACGCTTGTTGCGCCAACTTCGCGCGCAGCGCGTGCGTCGTCGAGCCCGCATTCGCCCGGAGCGCATCGAGCACCGTCGCGTAGTCTCCCGCCTCCGTCACGACCGTCACGTAGCGATGATTCTTCGCCGCCGAGCGGATCATGCTCGGGCCGCCGATGTCGATGTTTTCGATCGCGTCTTCGAGCGAGCAGTCGGGCTTGGCGATGGTGGCCTCGAACGGATAGAGGTTGATGACGACGAGGTCGATCGCGCCGATCCCGTGCTCGGCCATCGCCTTCGCGTGGGCCGGGTCGTCGCGGACGGCGAGCAGGCCGCCGTGCACCTTCGGATGCAGCGTCTTCACACGGCCGTCCATCATCTCCGGGAAGCCGGTGAGATCGCTGACGTCCTTTACGCTCAGCCCCGCGTCGCGCAGCGCCTTGGCGGTGCCTCCGGTGCTGACGAGCTCCACGCCGAACTCGCGCGACAACGCCGTCGCGAATTCGACCAGCCCCGACTTGTCACTCACGCTCAACAGCGCCCGGCGGACCTTGACGAGATCGTTCATGGTCCGGCGGACGATATAACACTCTCGTGCGAACCTCCACTGCCGCGCTGCTTGCCGCCCTTGTCGCGATCGCCGCGTACGCGATCTCGATCTGGCCGGCCGAGCTGATCTACGACGACGTCGCGGTGATCCGCGACGACGAACGCCTCCGCACGCCGGCCGGCTGGCGCAAGCTGCTCACGCAGAGCTACAACAACAACGTCGACAACCTGTACCGCCCGCTGGTGAGCTTCAGCTACGTCGCCCAGTACCAACTGCACGGCCCGACGGCGTGGCCGTACCGGCTCGTGAATGTGCTGCTGCACGGCATTGCGAGCGGGATGGTGGTGGTGCTGGCGACGAGGCTATCGTCTCCATCTCCAGGTAAGTCGGCAGAGGGCCGGGGTGAGGGCCTGATGCCGCTCGTCGCGGGCGTGCTCTTCGCGATTCATCCGGTGCACGTCGAGGCAGTCGTCGGCGTCGTCGGACGGGCGGAGTTGCTCTGCACGATCGGATTTGTCGGGGCGCTGATCCAGGTCGCGGGGAAGATCACGGCGCGGCGAGCGATTGGCGCTTGGCTCTTCGGCATCGTCGCGCTGTTGAGTAAGGAGCAAGGCATGCTTCTGCTCCCTGCGGCGTTGTTCGTGTTCTGGTTCACGCGAGCGTCGCGCCCGGCACATGTGCCGGGGCTAAACGATGGAGAGCATCGCCCTTCGCTCGGGCGCGAGTTGCTCGTCGCGGGAATGCTCACGCTCGCGGCATACATCGTCTTTCGCGAATCGACGCTCAAGTTCTGGTGGGACCGCTCGCAGCTCGACGCGGCATTGCAGCCGATGATCTTGTCGCACAGTGCAGACATCGCGTTGATGCCGCTCGTGCTGGCGGGTCGATACCTGCATCTGCTGCTCTTCCCGCACGCCCTGTCGATCGACTACGCGGGCGACGTGATCGGCTCGACTGTTCGACTCAGCGACCCGTACCTCTGGCTCGGCGGCGCGGCGGTGATCGTGTGGATCGCCGTCGCATTCATCGCCTGGCGCCGACGCGATGCGCTGCTCGGCGTGAGCGTGATCGGCTTCGGGCTCACGTACGGCGTTGTCGCGAACATCGTCTCGCTGACGGGCGTCAACCTCGCCGAGCGACTCATGTACCTGCCGAGCGTGTTCGTCGTGCTTATCGCAGCGAAGCTGATCGCGTCGGCACCGCGGCGAATCGGAACGGCGACGCTGATCTTGCTTTGCGGGATCGCCGCGCTTCGCACGGTGAGCTACGCGGCGCGTTGGTCGGATCGCGAGTCGTTCTACCGCTACAGCGCCGACGTGCAGCCGCTCGGGCCGCAGGCGCGGGCGCTGGTGGCCGACGAACGGAAGGCGAAGGGCGACGCGGCCGGCGCACTCGACTGGGCGCGCCGCGCGACGGATGTCGCCCCGGGCTACGAGCGTTACTGGTACGACCGCGCCCGCAAGGCGATCGACGCCGGCGACTTCGACGATGCACAGCGTTCGATCGATCGCGGCCGTTCGATTCGTGACAACGGGCTCGGGCCGCTCTTAATGGGCGATCTACTGCAAGCCCAACGAGCGAGCACGCGCCCCGCTCAGTGAGTCTTCACGCGTCGCGCCGAATGCGAAGCATCGACTTCGCTCGCTCGACGCTCACGCCCGGGCCGACGTCCAGGCGCGACGCGATCGATCGATCGCGCGTCATCTCGAGCAGTTCATCGACCAGCGTCCGCTCCACGTTGAGTTGAGCGTTCTCGCGAAGCCACCGTCGAAGCGCGGGCCGGGCAATCGGCGACGGGAGATCGGCCACTGCGTCCAGCGATGGCTCGGGCGGGAGATCGGGCGTGCGGCCCGCGATCGAATCGGCGTACGCCCGCGCAGCCATGGATGCGCTTTGCAGCAACTCGAACAGCTCCGGCCGATCCCGCAGCAGCGTGCGGACTCGGTTCCGCGCGTAGTCGGCAGACGCGTTGCTCGCGTCTTCGCGCCACGACTGGCCGATCGCGCGAAGATGCGTTTCCAGTTCCGCCCGTCGCACCGCAATCAACGGCCGAACGATTCGCAGGCCATTCACGATCGACTCGGCCCGCAGGCCCGCGAGCGATGTGGGCTCACCGCCGCGGAGGAGGCGAAGCATCGTCGTCTCGGCGACGTCGTCCGCGTGGTGCGCGACCAGCACGCCAGCGAGATCGCGCCGCGAGACGAGTTCGCGGAAAAACGCGTGACGTGCCGCGCGATATCGCGCGCTCGAGTTGTCGTGCAGCGGGCCGGCCATCCGCTGTTCGACTTCGCGCCGCAGCGCCACCTCGCATGACACGCCGAGCGAATCCGCCAGCGTTCGCACGAAGTCGGCGTCGCCGTCAGATGCCTCGCCACGGGTCTGGTGGTTCAGGTGGGCGACGATCGGCACGACATCGGGCCGGGCCGCGCGGAGCAATCGCAGCAGCGCGACGCTATCCGCCCCACCCGAGACGGCGACGAGCCAGCACGAATTTGGCGCGAGCGTGGCGAAGAGGTTGGCGCCGATGAGGGGCATGGCGAGACGGCCCCAGCGTAGCTGGGGCCGCCGGTTGGGGGCGAATTGTTTTCGGTTGTGAGAGAGTCAATCGTGCCTGCGACGCGTCGTTCACGCCTGCTTCGGGCTTGTGAACGCCGTGTAGCTGCGGACGTCGCGCGAGCCGGGCTTGCCGGCCCACGGAGCGCCGACTTCGCTGAAGAGCTTGTTCTCCGCCTCGCACTGGCGGACGAGCTGCTCGATGCCGCGAATGACGCGGAGGTCGCCCTTCTCGACGCCGATGACGTCGACGACGTCGCCTGAGATCGTGCGAACCGGCGTCGCCTCGCTGAGCCCGTTCACGAGGATCAGGTGCGACCGCACGATCTGCGGCGTCGCGACGGCGACGTCGGCGTTCGGCTCGCCTCGGAAGTATTGCGACGCCCGACGAGCCATGTCGGTGCGGAAGCCCTTATCGCGGCGGAACTGCGTGGGCTCGTTCGGCTTGGCGTTGTGCACGATGGTCGTCTCGCCGTTCACGACGCTCGCGCGGCCGGTCTCGCCCACGATGGTGATGTCGGGGCCGAACGTCTTTTCACAGGCGTGCGTGAGGACGACGGTGAGCGTCGCGCCGCCTTCGAGCGTGGCGCGGACGCTGACCGTATCGAAGTTCTCGATGGGGTTGACGCGGTAGAGTTCCCCTTCCACCGAAGCAGGAATGGCCGCCGTCGCTTCCGTGGCGCCGAGCAGGAACAGCGTCAGGTTCACGGGGTGTGCGAGCGCATTCATGATGGGCGAATCGAGCACCCAGGTCTCACCGCGCTTGAGCTTGCCGGCCCAGTTGTTTCGGCCGTAATACGCCGCCTCGCGCGGCCAGCACGCCACCACCGTTGCCGATTTCACTTTGCCGATCTCGCCGGCCAGCAGCAGTCGCTTCAGCTTGAGCATTGCGCCGTCGTAGATGTCCTGGTAGCCGAAGAGGAGCGGCAGCTTCGCATCGGCCGCGGCGCGGGCCATCGCGTCGAGGTCCTGCACGCAACCGGCCGGCGGTTTCTCGCACATGACGGCCTTACCTGCCTTGAACGCCTTCTCGGCGAACGGGCGGTGCAGGTCGATCGGCACCGGGAGCCAGACCGCGTCGATGTCGAGCCTGAGCAGGTCGTCCATCGAGGTGAGCACTCGGACGCCGCGCCCGGTGAGTTCGTCGGCGCGCCACTTCAACGTCGAATCGGCGGCTGGGTCGCACGCGGCGACGAATTGAACTGCCTCGGGGTTGCGTTTCGCGCTCTCCGTGAGTGCATCGCTGATGCTGACGGCATACCCGCCCATGCCCACGACGCCCCAACGGATGACCTCATTGGCTCGGCGAACCGGACGGAACTCGTGCGGAGCGGATGCGGCAGACGACGCGGAGGGGGATGTGGGCATAGGACTCGTTTCCAGTGAATGAACCAGCGCGAAGGCGTGGCCCGTCCACCCGACGCGAGCCCTGCGTCGCGAACGACCTCTCCGCAGGGGCCGCTCAGACGCCAGGACGCGCGACACGAACCGGATGGCCAGAACGACGCCGCTCGAATCGGTGCGAGGTTATATCGCCGCACCGCCGACTCCAAGTGCTTTCGGACTTGCAGCGACACGTTGCCGTGTGAATGATGCCAAGTCTTCTGTAATTTGTCGCAATCGCGGACTTTTTGCTCGATCAGAGCTCGGCCCGCGGGGGCGGCACAGTCGTTTTCGTCCGTATAGACAGGAGTTCGCAGCATGTCCCGCATCGTCGTGATCGGCCTGGGTCCCATCGGTATCGCCGCAGCGAAAGTCGTTCAACAGAGCGGCGACCTGACGCTGGCAGGCCTCGTCGACCTCGATCCGGCCAAGCTGGGGAAGCCGCTGAACGAACTCGACTCCACCGCCGCGAAGTCGCCCGTCGTGGTCGATTCGCTCGACAAGGTGGAGAAGCCCGAGGTGGCGATCGTCTGCACGACCAGCTTCTTCGATAAGGCCGCCCCGCTGCTCCGCGCCTGCATGGCGAAGAAGGTGCACGTGACCAGCAGCTGCGAAGAGATGGCCTGGCCGAAGTACCGACACGCGGCGCTCACCGAGACGATCGACGCCGAGGCTAAGAAGGCGGGCGTCGCGCTGCTCGGCACGGGCGTGAATCCCGGCTACGTGATGGACCTGCTCGCCGTGCAGCTCAGCAGCATGCTGGCGAAGGTGACGCAGGTGAAGTGCCTGCGCCGCGTCGATGCGCTCAAGCGCCGGCTGCCACTCCAGCAGAAGGTCGGCAGCACGATGACGGTCGAGCACTTCAACGGCCTGAAGAAGGAAGGCAAGATCGGCCACAAGGGCCTTGCCGAGAGCATCGCGATGATCGCGGCTGGCCTCGGCCGCGTCGTCAACCCCGGCGAGGTGCGCGAGAACCTTGAGCCGGTCGTGGCCGACCATCAGATCGAGTGCGGCCTGGGCATCATCGAGCCCGGCCAGGTCCGCGGCATGCACAACACCGGCTTCTGGCAAGGCGACGGCCTGACGATCCAACTCGACCTGCTGATGGCCTGCGACGAGCCGAACCCGCGCGACGAAATCGAACTCACCGGCCCGGTGCCGCTGAAGGTCTCCATCCCCGGCAGCACGCCGGGCGACAGCGCGACGGTGGCTGCACTCGTCAACACGGCACGGCTGCTGCCGAAGGTGTCGCCGGGCTTGAAGACGATGCTCGACCTCCCCGCCGCTGGCGCGCGGTAGATCACACCACGGCACGCAGACGATTCCGGTCGAAATCGATCGGCAGGTCGGCGAACGTGATCCGGCCCGACCTCGTCGTGGTGAAGATCCGCTCGCCCGCATCGAGCAGGCCGTCCGCGTCGGCGTCGTAGAAGATGCTCGCCGACCTTACGGCGCGGTCGCCCGCGTCGTAGCGCTTGCTCTTGTTGCGATCGACGTACACGCGCGCGGTGCCGTCGCCGAAGTCCTGCAGCCGGACCTTCGCGCCGCCCTCGCTGGCGCTGTAGGCGAGCAGCTTCACCTGTCGGCCGCGCTGCAATTCGACGGGGAAGCTGAACTTGCCCTTGCCGTTGGTGACGGCGGTCGGCTCGTCGGCGTCGCGGATGCCGTCGCCGTCGATGTCGGCGAAGATGCGGGCACGCTTCACCGCAAGATTGCCGATGACGGCCGTGCCCGTCGTCACGCCCGCGGCGACCGTCGTGAACGCAAATCCTGGGACGAGCATCGTGCCGAAGTTGACGTCGACGCTCGTCGCGCCGGCGCGGATCGTGACGCGCTGCGCCGCATCGTTGAACGGCAACGACTGGTACCAGCCCGCGAGCGGCTCCAACCGGACGGCGTACGTGCCGGGCGCGAGGTTGCCGAAGCTGAAGTTCGTACTCGTGAACAAAGACAGCGTCTTGCGGGTCTCGCCGCTATCGAGTTGCCCGTTGTTGTTCGCATCGATGTACACGACTCGGGAGACACTGCCGTAGTAAAAGCCGTCCGCGCCTACGTCGAGCTGCGAATTGTAATTGCCGTCGTACCACAGCTTGCCCGAGAGGCCACCCGTCGCCGCGCCGGCCTGCGTGGTGACCTGCGAGATCGGTCCGTTCGACCTACCCGCGGCGTTCGTCGCGACGATGCGATACTCGTACACCACATTCCGGATCGCCGTCGCGTCGGCGTAGCTCTGCGTGCCGGCCGGCATCGTCGCAAGGTCGGCGAAGCTCGTCTCGCCGCGGTAGCGACGCTGCAAAACGAAGCTGCTCTCGTTGTTCGACTTGTCGGTCCAGTACAGCTTGACGGTCGACCCGTCCCAGCTCGACGTGAGGTTCACCGGCGCAACGGGCAGCGTCGCGGTCGACCCGGATGCCGCGATCGTGACCGGCTCCGATCGCGTGGACGATCCGGTGCGGTAGCTGTAGCCCTCGATGGTGTAGGTGTACGTCTGGCCGGGTTCGACGACGTACGTGTCCAGCGCGGACGTGGCGCCGCTGTACAAAAAGGCGACGGCGTACGGTTGATCGCTGCGGTAGATGTAGAAGTAGTCCGCGCGATCGCCGCCGTTCCACTGCAGGCGAACGCCCGCGGGCGTGGTCGCGGTCGCGGGAACGAACGTGCCGATCACGTCGGCGACCGGCTCGGGCGGGCGGCTGTCCGGGGTCACCGTCGCGGGCGGGCTCAGTTCGACGTTCGACGCCGTCGTGCCGGCATCGCTCTGCGCGAGGACGCGGTACTCGAACTGCGCCTGCTCTCCGTCGTAGTCGTAGTTCGAGATGCGTTTCGTGTACGTCCGTGCGTTCGCGGGTAGATCGGCGATCGACGTCCACGGCGTGTAACTGTTCGGCCCGTAGTTGAGTCGGTACTGCACGACGACGCGGTCCGCCCCGCTCGGCGGCGTCCAGAAGAGCGCGTGCTGGCCGGGCGTGCTCTCGACGTTCAGGTCGCGGATCGCGCCTGGCGGTGAATACTGCGACTCCGGCACGAGGCGGAACCAGTTGTAGATGCCCGCGCTGTAAAACGCCTCGGCCGCGAACTCCACCTTCATCGTGTACGTTCCGGCGGGCAGCTCGATGCCGTCGGTGGCGAACGTCTCGAACTGCGAGAAGCTTCCCGTCGGCGCGATCGAGAGGTCGGTCGCGTGGTCGCCGTCGAAGGTGACGCGGAGCTTCGCGGGCAGGCCCTGGTACGACTCGTTGGCCGCGCGGGCCTGGAAGACGTATCGGCCGGCGGTGCTGACGCGGATCGTGTAGTTCAGCCACTCGCCCTGCCGGGTGTAGCTGATGCCGTGATCGCCGGGCGACTCCATGTCGTCGACGACGTCCGGGCCGGCGCTCGCGCGGTACGCGCTGTTGCCGGCGTTGCGCGGTTCCTGATCGAGGAAGCTCACGCCGAGCGGGCCGGCATCGAAGTTCTCGGCCTCGATCTTCGTGCCGGGCGTTGGAATGGCGTCCGGGCGGAACGGACGCAGCGTCTCTGCATGGTCGAGCCGGACGGCCTCGCTCGCGGCGCGCGTCGAACCCGTGACGCCCACCACGCGGAACTCGTACGACGAGCCCGTAGGCATCGCGTCGAGCACGACCGACCGCTGCGACCCGCCGACGGTGCGAATGGCGGTGAACGCGGTCTCACCGACGTATCGGCGCTCGACGACGAACTCGGTCGGCGAACCCGAATCGATCGCCCAGTCGATCCGCACGCGCCCACCGCCCAGCGACGACGGCTGGACGTCGACCGGCGTTTCCGCCGCGAATGGCGTGGCGGTCGACATCACTCGAAGTCGATCGCTGAACTCGGAAAGAAAGCGGAAGTAGCTGTACGGGTAGAACGGCGGGCTGATGCCTTCCGGCACTCCGCTCGACGGCGCGAACGATGCGCGGATCGCGTACTCGTAAGTCTTCCCCGCCTGCGCCGCCGTGTCGACGTAACCGGACGCGCCGGCCGGCAGGGTGACGACGCCAGACCAGCCGCGGCCCACCTCGCGGCGATAGAGCGTCACGATCGGCGCGCCCGGCAGCGGCGTCCACGCGATCGTGATCGAGCCCGGCGCGTTCTTCGCGACGCGCAGGCCGAAAGGCTTGATCGTCTCGCGTGGGTTCGCTGATGTGTCGACCGGCGTCACGGTCGTCGTCGGGCCGGTCCGCGTCAGAGAGCCGTTGGAGCTGACGAGCCGGTAGTTGTACGAGAGCCCGGTCGTGTTCATGTCGACGGCGAAGTCGCGATAGCTCGTCGCGCTCGACGCGAGCGCGAACTCGACCTTGTCGCCCGCACTCGACTCGCGGATGAGCTTCTGCGAGCCCTGTCCCGGCGCGGCCGACCAGCTGATGTCGATCGACTCGCCCGGCACGACGGCCGTGTCGAGCGCGAGCGCATCGGCCGGGTAGAACTGCGGGTTCGGCACGTCGGCGATGAGCGTGGAGTAAATCCGGCCGTCGGTGTAGCGGTACTCGCCCGGGACGTACGTCGCGCCGAGCAGCACGTATCGCACCGAGCCGTCCGGCTGCGGCGCGAAGAAGCTATCCGTCGCGCTGAACGACGCGCCGTCCGTGATGACGCGGTCGTTCACGTCAATCAGCCCCGGCGTGCGGACGAGCGTGCCCGTTCGGCTGTACTGCGCGAGGTAGGTGTTCCCGGCGTAGTCGTAGCCGTTCAACAGAAGCTTCCCATCGGCGAGCGGCGCGACGAATCCCCAATTCACGTAACCGTACGGCGACGGCGTCGAGCCGAGCTGCGTGGTGAGCCGGACCTGCCTGACTGTGGAATCGGTGGGGACGACGCCGAACGACGCATCGACGTTGCCTGAAGCGCTCGTGCGAACGACTGCGGTCTGCGTCTGAGCACCGAGCGGCGAAAGCGTGCCGGACGCGATCACCGTGACCGATCCGTCGGCCGCAATGCGCGCGTCGACCAGTCGCTCGTTCGAGCCCGGCGTGTTGCGGCTATTGGAATACCCGCCCTGCCCAAAGACCTCTTCGAAGTCGGGCAGCACGTTCAGTTCGAGCGTGCCGTTGCCGCTGAAGGAGTCGTCGAGCGTGCCGTCGGCGTTCCAGCGCGAGACCTGCACGGCCGTGCCGGCGAGGGCGAGGGCGTTGAAGCCGTTGTAGTACGCCACGCCGCCCACGCCGACGAGGTCGCCGTTGTCGAGGAAGCGGAAGTAACTCGCGTACTTCTGCGTCGGCCGGGTGAAGTCGGGGTCGTTCTCGGCGACGGGCAACTGAAGGCTGACTGGCGACGAGGCCGAATCAAGCGAGCCGTCGGCATTCAGAGTGTAAATCGTGCCCAGCGAGAGCGGCCCGCCGGCCGAGGGCTGCGTCGATGCGAGGGTTGCCGACGTCGCGACGCGGTACTTGCCGTTCGAGAGCTTCTGAATCGCGCCGACCTGCGTCGCACCGTCGAACGCGGCGAGGAACGCCGAGTCGATCGCGCCGCTCGACGTGAGCCGCCGCAGTGCTGGCTTGGCTTGGCCACCGACGGAGACGTAGTCGGTGAGGAACACCGTCGAACCCGCGGCGATCAAGTTGTAGCCCGACGAAAGCTCCTGCCCTCCGTAGTTCGCGTCGACTTTTCCTGCCGCCGTGATTCGGCCGATCTCGAGGCTGTAGCGCTGCGTGTTGTAGTCGTACCCCGACGAATAGAGCACGACGGACGACCCGTCGTCGAGCGTCACCCGCGACTGGATGTTCGACTCCGGTGCCGATCCGCCCGGCGTTAGCCCGTTCGAATCCGCGAGCCCGTACGCGAGCAGACGGCGCACGTCGAGCGACTCCACGTGACGACGAAACCGGGCCCACCCACGACGACGACGACGCGGCGACGGCTGACGCATTTTCTCTATCCTTAGGCCTGATGCTGACGGGAAGCCCGTTTCTCGGCGCAACGCCCACAACCCACGGTGGCCGAACGCGAGAGAGCGTAAACCCGCGAGCCGGCCCGCCGCAACGACAATCTTGCCGCACGGTCGCCGGCACCGATCACGCCCGCAGGGGGCGAAGCTGTCGCCGGGCGCGTTGCCGGTTCACCTCGTTCAACACGGCGTCGTCGCGCGTCAGGAAGTCGCTGAATGCACCGGTGGTGAGCCCGAGCGCCCGGGCCGCCTCGCCGACGGCGTAGTCGTACTCCTCCAACGCGTCGAGAGCGATCGCGACGTGCACGGCGAACTCGGGCCGCTTCGGGCGGAGGTCGGCGTCGATCGCGGCGTCGGCGTCGAGGGCACAGCGAATCGCCAGCGCCACGGCCAGCCGCAGTCGGCCGATCGCGAGCGAGCGGTTCTCCTCCTGCGACCGCGTTTCGACGGCCTGGCCGGTCAGTCCCGTCGGCTCGTGCGTGACGCGGACGCCGTTGCTGGTCTTGTTCCGCTTCTGCCCGCCGGGCCCGGGGCCGCGGAAGGTTTCGACGCGCAGCATCGACAAGAGCGCCTGTTCGTCGCTCAGAAGCAGGCGGTCTCGTAACTCTCGTTGCCGGGCGTCGAGCGACATCGTGCCTCTCATTATCAGTCTACACCCTTACCGAAAAGCCCGATTGGATACGGGGCACAGGCATTTCGGACGCAGGCCAATAATGCGAGCGATTCCAATCTTGATTTGGTTCTAAACCAGCCTCGGTTTCGGATCGAAGTTACTCCTGTCGGGCGGCCATGTCGGTCGTTCCCAACAGGAGGCAAGAGAATCATGCGAGGCATTCGAATCGGTCAGCTTCTCGTCGAACAGGGCATCCTCAGCGCCAGCGAAGTCGAACACATCCTGGCGACCCAGCGTCGGTCCGGTCGGCCGTTCGGCGACCTCGCGGAACGCCTCTTCGGGATCAACCCCCGGGCCGTCGAGGACGCGTGGATCAAGCAGTACGCCGACCTCACCCAGGTGCAGGACGTCGACCTGCTCACCGTCGACCCGGCCACCACCCGACTGCTCAACCGTCGGCAGGCGTGGCAATTCCACGTCATCCCGGTCGGCCGGGAGGGCGAGGAGTTGGTCCTGCTGACCGACCAAGCCCACCTCATCAAGGCGATGAACTTCGCGTCGGCCACCTTCAAGGAGCCGTTCTTCGTGAAGACGGCATCGACGGACGAACTGCGGTCGCTGCTGATGAAGGTGTACCCCGTGCCGGGCCACATGGCGGATTTCGCGACCAAGGCGATGGCGACGGCCTGAGCCGGAATGCCCAATGCCCAGATCCCAATGCCCAAAGGAAGGCGGAAAACGCCGCTCCTTTGGGCATTTGCGTTGGTCCTTCTGGGCGTTAGGTCTTGGGCATTGGGCATTTCCCCGCGAGCCGTTGTAACCCAACCACGGATTCGCTATGCTGCGCGGCTCGTTTCGTTTCGGAACTGGTCCGCTAGCAGGTACGAAAAATGGCCAAGAAGGAAGTCGTCAACGTCTTCAAGATTTACGCCCCCGGTGGCACTGCCACCCCCGCCCCGCCCATCGGGCCGGCGCTCGGTCAGTACGGCGTGAACCCGGGTCAGTTCATCCAGCAGTTCAACGCGAAGACCGCTGCCCTCAAAGGCAAGGTCGTCGGCTGCGTCATCACGACCTACAAGGACCGCACCTTCAGCTTCGAGATCAAGTCGAGCCCCGCCAGCGCGCTCCTGAAGGAAGCCGCCGGCGCCGAAAAGGGCAGCGGCGAGCCGAACAAGAACAAGGTCGGCAAGAAGATCACGATGAAGGACTGCGAGAAGATCGCCCAGGAGAAGTTCAAGGACATGAACGCCTTCGACGTGAAGGCCGGCGCCCGCACCATCGCCGGCACCGCCCGCTCGATGGGCGTCGTCGTCGAAGGGTGAGCACGATCGCTCGCTTCGATCAATCGATCCATCCCGGGAACCGCAGTCGCCACGACTGCGGTTCTCGTCGTTTTCGGCGTACCGCAAGCGCATTCCGTCTCTTCGTCACTCCGTCTCGCTGTCCCTCGTCCCTCGTAACGCGTCCCTCCCCCTGACCCCACCCTTCCCGTTTCTTGACGCTTTTCCGGCAACCCATTAGCGTTCACCGACTCGCGTGTTGGCGGTCGATTTACTTCGATTTCCTACCGCGCGCGACCTGACGACGAACTACACCCCGTGGAGACTCACCGAATGTTCAGTTGGCGCACGAGCCCGGCCCGATCGGCGAGCACGACGACGTCGCACCGCTCAGCGAAGCAGTCCGGCCTGCCCCGGTTTTCGGGCGCGCTGGCTGCACTCTTGTTGGCCTGCGCGGCGATGCCCGGCATTGCGGCGGCGCAGAGCACCAAGCTCCCCTTCTCGACCGAGGAGGCGTCCTACGCGGGCAAGTCGGGCGAGGACGTCACCCGCTACGTCAAGGCTGCCGTGACCGATCTGGAGAGCGGCGACGAAGCGAAGATCGTGCAGGCCCGCGTGGCCCTCGTCGCCCCGGCCCGCGTGGCCGCTGCGGCGCCCGCGTTCAACGCCTTCTTCGCACAACAACTGTCGCAGACGATCGGTGCCTCGTATGACAAGCTGTCGCTCCCCGCGAAGCTGAACGCCGCAATCATCGTCACCGAAGCCGCCCGCAAGACGCGCGATCCCGCGCTTGCCCCCGTCATCGCGAAGATCACCGGCGAGAACAGCTCGGGCCTCGTCACGTGGGGGCTTCGCGCTTCAGCACCGATCCTTCCGCGCCTTTTGCAGGGCAACGCTCCGGTCGGACCCGGCGCGGACCTTCTGCGGAACATCGTGGCCGCTCCGACGAAGTTCATCGAGTCGGGCGAGATCGCCCAGGACGCGTACGACGCGCTCACGACCGAAGTGCTGAAGAGCGGCCCGGACGCCCTGCCGACGGCGGCGCGAAATCAGGCGATCCCGCACCTCATCACCGCGGTGCAGGACGTCATGAACGCCCGGCTCGAAGCCTTCAAGGGTAACGCCGGCACCCCGCCGCCGGGCCCGAAGGCGGAACTGCAGGCGTTCCGCTTCCTGCGCCTCACGGCCGACCTCGCCACGCCACCGCAGACGGCCGAAACGCTCCGCGGTCTCGCCGCGATGCTGAACGTGGTCTCGCCGATCATCGTCGCTGGCGGCCAACCCGTGCAGGTCGATCGCGACCTGCGTGACGTGGTCAAGACGATCGGCGCGGAGGCACAGATCGCCGGTGGCAAGTTAAAGGCCGACGACCTCACCGCAGCCGGCCGCGAGCTGAGCGCCAACGGCGGACCGGGCACGCCCGCTGCGGTGCTCGGCAACTTCGCCACGAAGGCCGCGGCACAGTTGGAAGCGACCGCCAACAAGCTCGCGCCTGCCCCAACGACTGCGCCCGCGAAGCCCTGATGGACGCGAGAAAGCCTTTTGCTCGCCCCGCCGCGTCCGCCCGGCTATGCTCTGCCACGCGCCGCGGCTCGCTCTCTCGCAGGTTTCGTTGCCGCGTCGTCCGACCGTAGTTCACGTCCCGCGCCGCCCGGGGGTTGCCGACTGGCCTCCTCGCTGGCGTACACGACTTCTAACCGGTGCCGTCCCGATGTCCTGGATCACCCGACTCGCCTCGACCTTCTCGCTTGTCGTCGCCACCCTGCTGCTGAGCCTCGTCGGCTGCGGGGATTCGTCCTCGTCGTCCAATGCGTCCACCAAGCCCGGCGGCGCGTCGAACGGCGGCGGCGCAGAGCAGACCGCCAGCGCCATCGGCGGCGAAGCCCGGCCGGCAGGTGAGGAGGTTGGCGTCAGATCGCCGCGCCCGGACGACAAGGGCAAGAAGATCTTCCGCTTCATCAATCGCGGCGACCTCATCACGCTCGACCTCAACCAGATGTCCTACCTGCAGGACTTCCGAGTGACGTACGCCATCCGCGAAGGGCTCTATCGCCCCGACGCGAAGACGCTCGAACCGCAACTGAACCTGGCCGAGTCCGTCACGCAGTCGGACGACAAGAAGGTCTGGACGTTCAAGCTCCGCAAGGACGGCAAGTGGGCGAACGGCGACCCCGTCACGTCGAAAGACTTCGTCTTCAGCTGGCGCCTGTTGCTCGAATCGCCCGGGCAGTACACCTACCTGCTGTTCTACGTGAAGGGCGCGAAGGACTACTCCGACGCCTACCGCGACAGCAAGCCCGCATCGTGGGACAGCGTCGGCATCAAGGCGCCGGACGATTACACGCTCGAAGTCACGCTGACCGACCCGCTCCCCTACCTGCCCGACCTGCTGACGTTCCCGACGTTCTACCCGCGCCATGAGAAGAGCATGGAGCCCTTCAAGCGCAAGGACGAGAAGGGCCGCGTGACGTACGACGGCGCATACGTGCAGCCGCAGAACGTCGTCACGAACGGGCCGTTCGTCATCACCGAGTGGACGCAGGGCCGTCGAGTGGTGATGGAGAAGAGCAAGACCTACCGCGAGGCGGACAAGATCAAGCTCGACGGCATCGTCATGGTCGTGAACAACGACCCGCAGGCAGCCGTCGTGCAGTTCGACAAGGGCGAGGTCGACTGGCTCGCCGATGTGAACCCCGAATACGGCTTCACCCGCAAGCAGGCCAAGTCGCGCGACCTGTGGATCGCCGATGCGTTCGGTACGGCGTATCTCACGCTCAACGTGGCCGAAAAGGTCCCCGAACTGCGCGACACGAAGAACCCGCTCTCCGACGTCCGCGTGCGCCAGGCGCTCGCGATGACGATCGACAGGCAGCGCATCGTCGAAGACATCACCCGCATGGGTGAACGCACGGCCGATCGCTATATCCCCGCGCACTTCTATCCAGGCTGGGATTCGCCCACCGCGCCGTCGCTCGACATCGCGAAGGCAAAGAAACTGCTCGCCGACGCCGGCTTCCCGGACGGCAAGGGCTTCCCAGTGCTGTCGATCGTCTACAACGCCGACAGCGTCCCGCGCCGCGACATCGCCGAGTTCCTCCGCAACCAGTGGCAGCGGCACCTGAAGATCAACGTCGAGCTGCGCGCGATGGAGCTAAAGGGCTACCGCGACTACGTCACCACCAAGCAATACACGATCGGCCTGGCCGCCTGGTACGGCGACTACGCCGACGCCAGCACCTGGACCGACAAGTACCTCAGCACCTCCGAGAACAACGACAGCAACTGGGCCCCGCCCGAGTTCGACAAGCTATGCCTCGACGCGACGAAGGAACCTGACGAGGCGAAGCGCAAGGCGTTGCTCGTGAAGGCCGAGGGCATGATCAACAGCGACCTGCCCGTCATCCCAATCTACTACTACGTGAACTACACGCTGCGTCGTCCCGAGGTGCGAAACCTGCCGCTCAACGCGCGGAACACGACGATCTGGAACGACGTCGACCTCGATCTCAGCGCGAAGTGAGGAACAGGCTTTGAAGACCTACATCCTCTCGCGCCTGATCCAGTTCCCGCTGATCCTGGCGACGATTTATCTGCTCACGTTCGCCTGCATTTGGTTTGCACCCGGCGACCCCTTCAGCAATGGCGATCGCGCCATGGACCCGGCTGCGCTGCAGTCACGCAAGGAGCTCTTCCACGCGACCACCGCGTGGGACTTTCTCCAGCACTATCCCATCGCCGCGTTGCGCGGCGACTTCGGACGTAGCCTCGTGTACGACGGGCGCACCGTGAACGAGCTCATCGCTGGCCGCCTGGGCATCTCGCTTACGCTCGGATTCCTCGCGCTCGGCATCGCGATCGTCTGCGGCATGCTCATCGGCACCATCAGTGCCGTGAAGCGCGACGGCATCCTCGACTGGGCGGGCATGTCGCTCACGCTGGTCGGCATCTCGCTGCCGTCGTTCGTCGTCGCGTCGGTGCTGATGATCGTGTTCGTCGCGTGGCTCGGCTGGTTCAACATCGCCAAGGTCGACTCGCTGAAGGATTACCTTCTGCCCGCCATCGCTCTCGCGCTCTCGCCGATGGCGTACATCGTCCGGCTCCAGCGCGTCAGCATGCTCGACGTGCTCGGCGCCGACCACGTCCGCACGGCCCGCGCGAAGGGGCTTTCCAAGACGCGCGTCGTCATCAAGCACTGCCTCCGCAACGCGTTCCTCCCCGTCTTCACGTACCTCGGCCCCGCCGCGGCGCTCACGCTGACGGGGTCGTTCGTCGTCGAGCAGATCTTCGTCCTTCCGGGCCTCGGCCAGCAGTTCGTCAACAGCATCACGAGTCGTGACGCCACGATGATCCTCGCCCAGACGATGATCTACTCCGCCCTACTGCTGACGCTGAACCTGCTCGTCGACATAGGCTACGTCTTCGTCGACCCGCGCATCGACATCTCAGCCAAGAGGTCCGCATGACCGCGCTGAACGTCGATCCAACTCCGCCTCCTGTCGCTTCGCCTTCGGCGATCGCGTCGTATCAGCCCCGGCCCGTGCCGGCGTGGCGCAAGAACCTTGCGCTCGCGCTGCGCAACCCGCGCATCGTGATCGGCGGCCTGCTGCTGGCGGCGATCGTGCTGCCGTGTCTGCTGTCGCTGCCGTGGACGCTGCACGAAGACTCGAACCTCTTCTACGACGGCCAGTACATGAATCCGTCGCGCGCCAAGCCCGCGGCGAGCGAGATCGCGATGTGGTTCGGCACCGACGTGAAGGGCCGAAGCATCCTCGGCCGGTGTCTGCTCGGCGGCGTGACGTCGCTGGCCGTCGGATTCGCGGCGGCGATCATCTCGGTCTTCCTCGGCGTAGGCATCGGCATGCTCGCCGGATTCCGCGGCGGCTGGCTCGACGCCGTGCTGATGCGCATCGTCGACGTCCTGTACGGCTTGCCGTACATCCTCATGGTCATCCTGCTGAAGATGGCCCTCGACGGCAGCGCCCCGCTCCGCGACGGCTGGTGGACGAGCATCCTGACCGCCGTCCTCGGCGCGCTGCTCATCGTCGTCACGCTGCTCGCGCGCTCGAGCGATGCGGCCGTCGGCGATCCGAAACGCGTATACGTGAAGACGTCGCTCATCTCGGCCGGCCTTGCGATGATCGTCCTCGGCTGGGCGTTCCTCGTGCCGATGGCCCCGCTCACGATGGGCCAGACGAACATCGCGGTGCTGTTCCTTGCGATTGGCCTCGTCAGCTGGCTCACGATGGCCCGCGTCATCCGCGGCCAGGTGCTGAGCCTGCGCGGGCAGCCGTTCGTCGAGGCCGCCCGCGCGATGGGCATCCGCGAGTCGCGCATCTTCCTCCGGCACATCCTGCCCAACCTCGTCGGGCCGATCACCGTCTACACCACATTGACGATCCCGCAGGCCATCCTTCAGGAGTCATTCCTGAGCTTCCTCGGACTCGGCGTCCTCCCGCCCACGCCCAGTTGGGGCGGCCTCGCGAGCGAGAACCGCGTTCCGGGCCTGGACCTGGACAACCCGAAGTGGTGGATGCTCGCGTTTCCGTGTATCCTTTTGGCCTTGACGTTGCTGAGCCTGAACTTCCTCGGCGACGGCCTGCGCGACCTCTTCGACCCCAAGCGAGAGGCCGCCAAGCTTTGACAACTGAACGAATGGCGCACGGATCGCGCGAGACCCCATCGTGACCCGATGGACGTCGCGCGGATGCCGTCCGCAGTACCCCACGCAGTCGGACCCCACCCATGGAAAACCGCTTCGGGATCAAGGATTTCTTTCTCTTCGGGCTGCTCGCCGTCGTCATCGCTCTGATCGTCCTGTGCATCGTACAGTACGACCGCCAGTGGAAGCGGCTTGACGAACTCTCCGACCGCACGCTAAGCCTCACCAACGACCTCACGCAGATCCGCCGACTGCTGGCGGAGGGCATCGCAGTCCAACCGGCGCCGTCGAACGGCGCGGCGTCAACGACGCAACAGGCGTCCGCTGCCGCACCTGCCCGTCCCGACGCCTTCGGCGCGCTGAAGGAAGCCGAGAAGATGCCCGGCTTCGCCCGCGGCGACTGGCTTGTCGAGAACTTCGGCACCAACCTCGGCCGCATCACGCCGCTGATCACCACCGACGTCTACGGCTCGGTCGTACAGGCCAAGGTCACCGAGCCGCTCGCCCAGCGCGATCCGACGACGCTTGAATACGCCCCGATGCTCGCGACGAACTGGACCGTGAGCCCCGACGGCAAGGAGATAACCTTCGACCTCCGCCGCGGCGTGACCTTCTCCGATGGTCAGCCGTTCACCTCCGCCGATGTCGTCTTCACGTACGAACTGATCAAGAACCCACAGATCGACGCCCCGCGCGCCCGCTCGTACCTCGAACACCTCGTCTCCGTGAAAGCCGACGGCGATTACCGCGTCGTCTTCACCTTTAACAAGTTCATCTTCAACACCTTTGAAACCGTCAGTGGCACGAGCATTCTCGCCAAGCACTTCTATTCGAAGTATCAGCCGCGCGAGTACAACGAGAACCCAGGCCTGCTTATCGGCACTGGCCCGTACCGCATGGCCACGCCCGACGGCTGGCGTCCCGGCACGGGCCGGATCGAACTCGTCCGCAATGAGCGTTACTGGGGCGTGCAGCCTCCGTTCGATCGGCTCGTCTATTACGAGGTGAAGGACGACGTCGTCGAAGAGACGATGTTCCGCAACCGCGAGATCGACCGCTTCGGCTCCACGCCCGAGCAGTTCGTCAAGCTGAAGGACGAGCCCGCCATCACGAGCCGCAGCAACGCTTTCGACTACTACTCCCCGCTCGGCGGCTACACGTACATCGGCTGGAACCAGCGAAAGAAGGTCGGCGAAGAGTTCAAGCCGTCCCGCTTCGCCGACGTTCGCGTTCGCCGCGCACTCACCATGCTGATCGACCGCGAACGGATGGCCCGCGAACTCTGGTTCGGCCACGCGACGCCGGCGTCGGGCCCGTTCGGCTACGGCACGCCGCAAAACAACCCGGATGTGAAGCCCCTGCCCTTCGACGTCGATGGCGCAAAGGCGCTGCTGAAGGAAGCCGGCTTCGAAGACCGCAACAAAGACAACCTGCTCGAGAGCCCGGAGGGCGCACCGTTCGAGTTCACGTTCAGCTACCCCTCGGGCAACCCGTTCACCGATCGCGTCGTCCTGTTCATCAAGGACAGCTATGCGAAGGTCGGCATCAAGGTGAATCTCGACGCCGTCGACTGGCCCATCTTCATCAAGAAGCTCGACAACCGAGATTTCGAAGCCTGCACGCTCGGCTGGACCACCAGCGTCGAGACCGACTGCAACCAGATCTTCCACTCGTCCCAAACGAAGGACAACGGCGACAACTTCGTCGGCCACATCAATCCTGAGCTCGACAAGGCGATCGATGAAGCCCGCGCCACCGTCGACGACGCCGAGCGCATGAAGAAGTGGCAAGTCGTCCACCGCATTGTCGCGGAAGATCAGCCGTACACGTTCCTGCTGAACCGCAAGAGCCTCCAGTTCGTCGATTCTCGCATCAAGAACGTGAAGCCGAGCAAGCTGGGGCTGAACTATGTGTGGACGGAGTTCTCGCCGTACCCGTGGTTCGTGCCGGCCGACCAGCAACTGCACAAGACGGCCAATTGATTGCGTGTGATTTTCCCCCGTGCTGCGCGATCCGCGCGGCTTCGTCAGTCGTCCGCTTCTCCTCACACGCATGACCACCTATGTCATCAGACGCCTGCTGCTAATGGTGCCGACGCTGATCGGCATGACGGCGATCGTCTTCGCCGTCATGGCGAACGCGCCGGGCGGCATCGGCGCGTCGCTCCTCTCGCGCACCGGCGACATGCGCCCCGACGAACGCCGAGCCCGCGAGGAATACCTGAATCAGCGGTACGGCCTGGATAAGCCGAAGACGATTCAATACCTCCGCTGGCTGAACAAAGTCTCGCCGATCGGATTCGGCCAATGGGCGAGCGACGATCCGAAGGTGGTCTCCGCTGCTGCCGAGCAGACGAAGCAGCGAGCCCCGCTCCAGAAGCAGGCCGACGCCAAGCGCGCCGAAGCCGCGAAGCTGAACATCGCCTCCGAGGCCGATCGCCCGAAGATCGACCAGCTGATGCGCGAGGTGCGCCAGTTCGAAGAACAGGCGAAGGCCATCAACATCGGCCCCGACCCGGGCGACATCGACGTCACTCGGCCGCAGATCAAGGTCCCTGACTTGGGCACCAGTATTCCGCGCGGCCGATCCGTGACCGATCTCGTCATTGAGGCGCTGCCGAACAGCGTCATGCTGCAGGTGGTGGCCCTGCCGATCAGCTACGCGCTCGCGATCTGGCTCGGCATTCAACAGGCCACCAAGCGCGGCTCCGGCTTCGATTACGGCGTCAGCTTCTCCACGCTCGCACTCTGGTGTGTGCCGTCGATCTGGGTGGCCGTTTTGCTCGTCGGGTTCCTTGCGAACGACGAGTACCTCCGCATCTTCCCCACGTTCGGCCTGAGCGGCGCTCGCGCGGACGAAATGACCTTCCTCCCCAGCACGCTGGCCGACGGATCGTGGTCGCCGGGTTGGGTCCTCGACCGCGCGTACCACATGATCCTGCCGATCGTGTGTCTCACGTATGCGAACTTCGCGTTCCTTTCGCGGCTCACGCGCGGCGCGCTTCTCGACAACCTTTACGCCGACTTCGTCCGCACCGCTCGCGCGAAAGGGCTGCCCGAAAAGATCGTCCTGTATCGCCACGCGTTCCGGAACAGCCTCATCCCGCTGATCACGGTCGTCGCGAACATCCTGCCCGCTCTCATCGGCGGCTCGGTCGTCGTCGAAAACGTGTTCGGCATCCAAGGCATGGGCAGGCTCTTCGTCGAAGCTGCACAGCAGCGCGATTTCGAACTGGTGCTGTCGCTCACGCTCGTCGTCTCCGTCCTGACCCTCATCGCGTACGTGCTGGCCGACCTCGGCTACGCGCTGGCCGACCCGCGGGTGAGCTATGAGTAGCGCCGCCGCTTCGACAACCTCCGCCGCGCCAGTCGCCACCACGCCGGCCGTCAAGCCGGTCGTGCGCCGCACGTTCGTCAGGCAAGTGCTTCACGACACCTTCAACCTGAAGGGCGCGAAGTTCGGCCTGATCTGGATCGGCATCCTCTTCCTCTTCGGCGCCTACGCGCCGCTCATCGCCAGCTCGTATCCGATCCTGCTCCGCGTCGACGGCGCGTGGTCGAGCCCGATGTGGAACAACCTCTCCACGCTCGACATCGTCCTGCTCGTGTTCGCGACGACGCTGATCGGCCTGACCGCTTTCAACCGGCGAGATATCGGCAGGCACTTCCTCGATGCGCTCACGCTGGCATCGCTCGTCCTCACGGTCGCCCTGTTCACCTCGCCCGACCAACTCCTCTGGCACTTCTGGAAGCTGATCGCCAACCTCGGCTCGTTCCCCAACGTGGCCGGCGTTTCACTGTCCCGCGCCGAGACGATCTGGACGGTCGCCCTCGCGATCGCGTCGGCAGCGCTCGGCATCACGCTGCTGACGCTGGCCTGGAGCGCGCTGCGCCGCACAGCGGTAGTCACCACGCTCGGCGTGTTCGCGGTCCTGACCCTCGTCCTCATCTTCTTCGCCCCCACGCCCGCCGCGACTGCCAACTTCCAGGCCTATCGCGATTTCGAACGCCAGGGCCGCGCCGACTTCGTGCTGCGGACGATCATCCCGTTCTCGCCCACCGATCGCCTGCGCGACATGCCCGAGCGGCGACTGTCCGGCCCACTGTCAGCCTCGCGCATCGGCTACATCACGCTCGAAGACGGCCGCAAACTGTTCGGCCGACTCGAGTACATCGCCGCCCGCAAAGCAGATCGTCCCGGCGACGTCGATCGCCCCGCCCAGATTAAGATCAACGCCGGCGGCGCCGCAGACGTTGTCGCGCCCGCAACCGCGCTGAAGGCGACCGAGTTCACCGTGCCGATGCGCATGTGGAACTGGCTTGGCACCGAGACGGACGGCGCCGACCTGCTGAGCCGCATGATCCACGCGAGCCGCATCGCGCTGTCGATCGGCATCATCGCGACGACGATCTCCATCACCATCGGCGTCCTCGTCGGCGGCTTGATGGGCTACTACGTCGGCAAGGTCGACCTCGTCGGCATGCGGCTCATCGAAATCTTCGAGGCGATCCCCGGGCTGCTCGTCCTCATCACCGTCATGGCCGCGTACGGCCGAAGCATTTACCTCATGATGGTCGTGATCGGCCTGCTCGGCTGGACCGGCACGGCGCGGTTCGTCCGTGCGGAGTTCCTGCGGCTCCGCAAGCAGGACTTCGTACAGGCCGCCATCGCGACGGGCGTCCGCGAGTCGGCCGTCATATACCGCCACGTGCTGCCCAACGGCCTGACGCCGGTCCTCGTCACCGCCACGTTCGGCGTCGCCAGCGCGATCCTCACCGAAGCCATCCTCAGCTTCCTGGGCCTCGGCCTCATCGACGAACCAAGCTGGGGCCAGATGCTCAACCAGGCCCGCTCCGGCGGCCAGGGCTTCGTCTGGTGGATGGCCATCTTCCCCGGACTCGCGATCTTCCTCACCGTGTTCGCCTACGCTCTGATCGGCGACGCGATGCGGGATGCGCTGGATCCGAAATTGAGGAAGCGGGAGTAGGCAAGTGGCAAGTGGCAAGTGGCAAGAGTGGCAGAGAAGACCAGGATAACGTCTTTCCGCGATCTGATCGCTTGGCAGCGAGGCAAGGAGCTTGCCGTCGCTGTGTACGCCATCACGCGCGACTTCCCCACAGAGGAACGGTTCGGAATAACCGTTCAAATGCGACGTGCCGCAGTCTCGATTTCGTCCAACATCGCGGAAGGCTACGGCCGCGGATCAACCGCGGACTATCTCAGGTTCCTTCGCACCGCGAGAGGTTCGGTCGCCGAGCTGATGACACAGATCGAGATCGCCTTCGAACTCAAGTACCTCGAGGATTCGACTCAACTCCTCGAACAAGCTGACGAGGTCGACAGGATTCTCCAAGGCCTCATACGATCGCTTGAACGAAAGGCATCTGGTTAGCAGTCGGCATCGTCTTTCCCTCTTGCCCCTTGCCTCTTGCCCCTTGCCTCTCCATGACACAGCCGCTGCTCCAAATCCGCGACCTCAACATCGCCTTCGAGACCAGTCGCGGCCTCGTCAGGCCGGTGCGCGACTCCAATCTCACAATCTACCCCGGTCAGACCGTCGCCCTCGTCGGCGAGTCCGGCTGTGGCAAGTCCGTCACGGCGATGAGCATCCTCAAGCTCCTGCCGATGCCGCCCGCCAAGTTCCTCGGCGGGCAGATCCTCTACCGCGGGCAGGACATCATCCCGCTCCCCGAAAAGGACATGCGGCGCATCCGCGGCGGGAAGATCGCGATGATCTTCCAGGAGCCGATGACGTCGCTGAACCCCGTCTACACTGTCGGCGATCAGATCGTCGAAGCGGTGCGCCTGCACCAGAACGCGTCGGGCTCGAAGGCGTGGGAGATCGCCGAGCAAGCCCTCGCCGACGTCGGTATCGCCGACCCGGCCAAGCGGCTTCACACTTACCCGCACCAGCTCTCGGGCGGCATGCGTCAGCGCGTGATGATCGCGATGGCGCTCGCGTGCAAGCCCGATCTGCTGATCGCCGACGAGCCCACGACCGCGCTCGACGTCACCATCCAGGCGCAGATCCTCGAGCTTCTCCGCAAGCTGCAGAAGACGACGGGCATGAGCATCCTCATGATCACGCACGACCTCGGCGTCGTCGCGGAGAACGCGGATAGCGTCTACGTCATGTACGCCTCGCGCATCGTCGAGGCGGGCAGCGTCGAGGAGATCTTCGACAAGCCCACCCACCCCTACACGCGCGGCCTGCTCCGCTCGATGCCCACGCTGGGCGGCAAGCGAACCCGCCTTGAAACCATCCCCGGCAACGTGCCGAACCCGGCCAACTTCCCCGAAGGGTGCAAGTTCCACACCCGCTGCACGCACACGCGCGACCTCGCCCGCAAGCTCGATAGCGGCGAGATCGGCGCGAACCTTCGCCCCGACGAGAAGGAAACCATCGAGATCGTCGTCAACGACGAACGCGCCCGCGTGGTGAAGCGCTGCGTATTGGACGAACCCGGCGCGCGCGAACTGCTTCCGAAGCACTGGATCAGTTGCCACCAGACGCCCGGCTACGACGCGTCGCAGACCACCAAGCCCGACCTGCCCGGCAAGCGGTCTGTGACGGTCGACCCGCTCGCCCCCGACGAGGCCGGCGACCCGGCGATGGGCACGCTCGCGCCGGTCACGAACGAAGCCGCGATCGAAGACGCCAAGCTGTCCAGCGCGCCGACGATCCTGATGACGAAGAAGCCCACGGGCTCTTTTGAGACCGGAGAAGAGAACCGATGAGCGTTGCCACAGCGACATCTCCACAGACGGTCTACTCGTCGGGCCAGAAGCCGCTCGTCGAAGTGATCAACCTGAAGACGTACTTCCCGATCCGCAAGGGCTTGTTCAGCCGAGTCGTCGGTCACGTGAAGGCGGTCGACGACGTCAGCTTCACCGTGCAGAAGGGCCGCACGCTGGGCCTCGTTGGCGAGTCGGGCTGCGGCAAGACCACCGTCGGCCGAACGCTGCTTCGCCTCATCCCCGCCTCGGGCGGCGAGGTGAAGTACAAGGGCGAATCCTTCTTCGCCAAGAGCGGCGAAGAACTTCGCAAGCTTCGCCGGCACATGCAGATCATCTTCCAGGACCCGGTCAGCTCGCTGAACCCGCGCATGACCGTCGGCAACATCATCGGCGAGCCGATCCAGGTCCACGGCATCGCACGCGGGAAGGAACGCAACGACCTCGTCGCCAGCCTGCTCCACCGCGTCGGGCTCGACCCCGCGTACTCCGTCCGCTACCCGCACGAATTCTCCGGCGGTCAGCGCCAGCGCATCGGCATCGCCCGCGCGCTCGCGCTCAATCCCGACTTCATCGTCTGCGACGAACCCGTCAGCGCGCTCGACGTGTCGATTCAGAGCCAGATCCTCAACCTGCTGGCCGACCTGCAGCAGGAGCGGAACATCGCGTACCTGTTCATCGCGCACAACCTCGCGGTCGTCGAGCACTTCAGCCACGACGTGGCGGTGATGTACCTCGGCCGCATCGTCGAGAAGGCGCCGAGCCATCTGCTGTACAAGGCGCCGAAGCACCCCTACAGCGCCGCCCTCCTCAGCGCCGCCCCGGAGCCCGATCCGCGCCCGCGCCGCAAGCGCATCGTCCTGACGGGCGAAGTGCCCAGCCCCGCGAATCCGCCCACCGGCTGCGCGTTCCACCCGCGCTGCCCGCTCACGCGCGACGCCGCAAAGGATGCCGACGCGAAGGACACCGTCGAGATCAAGAGCGGCGGCCTGAGCCTGCGCGTCCTGCGGAAGTGCTGCGAGGAACGCCCGCCGCTGGAGATGAAGGACGGCGACCCGAACCACCTCGCGGCGTGCTGGGTGACGAAGTAGCGCCCAAATGTCGCCGGCAAGACGACCAGAAATCCGCTTCTCAGCCTACGTCTCCAAACCTCAGACGCTGGAGCTGGTCGATCGTCGACTTGCGCCGCTCAAGGACGACGAGGGCAGGCGGTACGACTACCAATCACCCGACTTTTCAACACCGAACGGTTTGCCGCTGCGGTTCAAGGTCAGGCTCGAAGGCGCTGTTTGGGTGGACGTGACTTCGGGGAGCGCAAGCATATTCAAGATCGAGATCATCGAGCCCTATGCCTCGATTGATCTCTGGCTACCCACCGACGAGTGGCTGCACATCTCAATCACATCGCGATAGCGCCGAGGCGAAGTGACGATTCACGCCATCGCGTCGATCGACGCGTGCACGCCCTTCAGCACGAAGAACAGGAAGAGCATCCCGACGAATAGCGGCAGCAGGCCTATGTACGGGACGATGCCGCATACGAACAGCACCGCGTGCGTCATCGCGAGTCCGTGCGAGACGCGCGGCACGACGCCGCGCTGCTGGGCGAGCCGATTCAACTTCTCGGCCAGTCCGGGCACCGCAACGAACACCCAGTACAGGTTGAAGAACGGAATGAAGAGGAACCCGATCGCCTTGCCGGGCGTGGGCATCTGCGCGTCGCGCGGGTCGTTGTAGCGAAGCGGCTGCACGAGCGACCAGCCGCGGTAGAGGATGATCAGCCCGAAGATGGTCGCGGCGAGCCACATCGCCCACGCGGCCACCAGGAACAGGATGCCCGCACCGATTAGCACGTCTTCGGTGTCGCCTCGAGCATCAGTCGATGCGATGAGCGATAAGATGCCAATTACGCCGGCCACCACTGCACCCCAGAAGCACATCGCGTATGGCGCAAAGCTCCGCTTGGGCACGGGCGGAAGCGACGCAGGCGATGCGTACGCGAGCGGCCCGCCCACCGGCTCCGCCACCTGTGCATAGACCGGCCCGGCGACGGGCGTCACGCCCGGCGCGCTCAGCACCGTCAACTGCTTCCCGCCGCAACGCGGGCAGTGCAGCGCCTTCATCGGCACCGCGAAGTGGTTCGCACACGCATCACACTTGTAGCCGATCATCCGTGCGTCTCCTTCAGCACGATGTTCGCCGCTTCTCGCCCGCTCGTCCATGCCGCTTCGACGTTCCACCCGAGGCACCAGTCGCCCGCGACGATCAGCCGATCGTCTGCGACGGCCATGCACGACTCGCCCAGCGGCTCGTCGACGAACGCGTAACGCCACCGATGCGCCGAAGCGAACGCGGGCTCTTTCCAGCGAGCGCCGAAGACGCTCTGTGTCACACGCGCCAGCCTATGCAGGACGTCCTTCGCGTCGAGTTCGAGATGCGTCTGGCTCCAGTCGCCGTTCGCTTGAACGACCCACGCTTCGGCGACCGTGTTCGCAAGCGATCGGCGGACGTCGAACGCGCCGACATGGTCGTCTTGCACGATGAAATGATCCGCCTGCTCGGGCCAGACCGGGCTGGCGAACCCGAACATCGCCACCCAACTCGGCTTCATGCGGATCGAAGCGATGCGCTCGCGCGTCACCTCGTACTGCAGCGGCACGAGGTCGAACGCCTGCGGCGCGGGAATCGTCAGCACCACCGCATCGAAGTCGACGTAAGGATTGTTAGCATCGTCGACCAGCGTCCACTTCGCGGGCTCGCGCACGAGCCGGGCGATCTTCGCCGACATGCGCTGTGTGATGCAGTCGCGCGACACAAGGTGCTTGCAGACCGCATTCATCCCGCCCGCGCCGACGAACCACTCCGTGCCGCCGTACGACTTCCGCAGCACCACGCCGGCGTCGGCCCACTCCTTTACGACATCTGCGAACTTGCCCGTGGAACTCGCCGGCATGAACCGCGCGGATCCGTGGTCGAAGCGGTGCCCCGTGTCCGCCCGCCGCGTGCTCATCCGCCCGCCGGGGCCGCGGCCCTTGTCGAAGATGGTCACCGCTGCGCCTGCACGCGCGAGTGCATCGGCACACGCAGCGCCGCTCATTCCCGCACCGACTACTGCCACCGAAAGCTGATTCATGCGGGCGATTCTAGCAGCCGCTCCACGATCGCACGCGCGAACGGCGTCAGCGACTCATCCTTCATCGCATCTGAAAGCCGATCGAGACTGACGTGCCAGAGACTCGCGTGCTCCTCCCGGTCCATCGTCGCGCGGATCGCCTCCAGCGTTCTCGGCGTTCGGACGAGGTACGCCGTTTCCGGGTGGCGCATCTGCGTATCTTCGACGACGCCGATGCACGTGATTGATTCGATGTCGCCCGGCGTGAAGTTCAGTTCCTCGCGCAACTCGCGCCGGACATCGTCGAACAGGTTCACCGAGTCGCGCACCTCGAGCGATCCCGCGAACGGATGCACGCGGCTCGGGTAGTACGCCACACTCGCGTTTCGCCGGCCGTACACGAGGTAGCCGTCGCTGCTGATGACGCCCGCGCTCACGCCGAGTGGATAGGCCATCACCTGCGGGCCGAACGTGTCGCCGAGGTGTGGGTTTTCGAAGTTCGTGCCGACGACGATGCGGTAGCTGGTGCGCGAGAGCGCGATGCGCAACACGTCGTGCTCGACCACGATTGACTCACAGCGCGCCACCGCGCCGTCGAACAGGTTCACGCCGGGACGGCTCTTGGTGCGGTGCCACGCCTCTTCGATGAGACGCTCGACCTCCGGCACGATCACGCGCGTCGACGCCGTCCACTCGGTGCGGACGTGCGATTCGTCGAAGTTGCGGCGGATGATCGAGCGGTGCATTTCGTCTCCCTCTCCCGGTACCCCGGGAGAGGGCCGGGGTGAGGGCTGTCTTGGTCACACGTTCGCAGACCCTCACCCTGACCCTCTCCCGGCGTACCGGGAGAGGGAACCACTAGCATCCTCAACGAAGGTGCCCATCGCCCGTCACGACCCACTTGTACGTGCACATGTCGGCCGCGCCCATCGGGCCGCGGGCGTGGAGTTTGTCGGTGCTGATACCGATCTCGGCCCCGAGGCCGTACTCGCCGCCGTCGGCGAGGCGGGTGCTGGCGTTCACCATCACGCTCGCGCTGTCGACGCGCTTCACAAACGCGTCGATCGCCGCAGCGTCGGTACTGAGGATGCCATCAGTGTGATGGCTGCCGAACTGGTTGATGTGGTCGATCGCCGCATCGACGCCGTCGACCACCTTGATGCCGACGATGAACGCGAGGTACTCGGTGGTCCAGTCGTCTTCCGTTGCCGGGATGACGGACGAAACCAGCGACTTCGTCGCAGCGTCGCCTCGCACCTCCACGCCCCTCGCTTGCAGCGCCTCGACGACGGGCTTGATGAGGTGCGTTGCATCTTTGTGAAAGAGCAGATGCTCGACCGCATTGCAGACGGCCGCGCCGGCGTAGCTCGTCTTCGCGTTGACGATGACGTCGATCACCTTCTTCGCGTCGGGGTGAGCTTTGTCGACGTAGAGATGGCAATTGCCATCGAAATGCTTCAGCACGGGCATGCGGGCCGCATCGACGACGGCGCGGATGAGCGAGTGCCCCCCACGCGGGATGACGACGTCGATGTGCGCATCCTTCTCGAGCAGCATCGGCAGCAGCTCGCGGTCCGTTACGTCGACGACCTGCACGCTGTGCGGGTCGAGATGATTCTGCTCGAGCGCCCGCGCGATGATCGGTGCGACAACGCGATTGGTGTGGATGGCTTCCTTGCCCCCTCGGAGGATGACGGCGTTGCCGCTCCTCAAGCACAGCGCCGCTGCGTCCGTCGTCACGTTCGGACGACTCTCGTACACGAACAGCACGCTGCCGATCGGCACGCGGACCTTCGCGACGTAAAGGTTGTCCGGGCGGACGTACTCGTCGATCGTCTTGCCAACCGGATCGGGCTGCCCGCCGATCTCGTCCACCGCACGGGCCATCGCGTCGACCTTCTTCTCATCCAGTGCGAGCCGCTTCAACATCGGCGCGGCCAGTCCGGCCGCCTCGCCCGCGATGAGGTCTTGCTTGTTCGCTTCGACGATCTTCGCGCGGTAGTCGCGCAGCAGTTTCGCGAGCGCAAAGATGGCGGCCGACCGTTTCTCGGCGGGTTCGGCGGCAAGCTTCAGCCCGGCCGCACGGGCGCGAGTGGCGAGCTGGTCGGCATACGTCTGCAGTTCCATGGGCGAAGGAGTGTACGCGATCAACGGCGTCGGTGCCCACGTCATCTGCCACTGCCATCCTGAGCAGCTCTCCGCCGACTTGTCCGCCGCCGCACGATCCGCACACTCGGCACACATGTTCTCCGACGCGCTCATCGAACAGATCCTCGCCAAGCGGGCCCCGGTGTGTGTGGGCATCGATCCGATGCTCGAACAACTCCCGGACGCCGTCGCGGGTGACCGAGCCGCGCGGGCGAAGAAGTCGCCGCGGCAGGTGATCGATTGCTACTACGACTTCATCATGGAAGTGCTTCGCGTCGTCGCGCCGATCGTACCGGTGGTGAAGTTCCAGAGCGCGTACTTCGAGCAGTACCACGCCGACGGCGTCGAGGCGTACTTCAACCTCATCAGCGAAGCGAAACAGCTCGGCCTACTCGTGATCGGCGACGCCAAGCGCGGCGATATCGGCAGCACCAGCGAGGCCTACGCGAAGGGCCACCTCCAGCCGATCGTGGATAACGAGGAGGCCGCCACGCCCGATGCGCTCACCGTGAACCCCATGCTGGGCATGGACGCGATCGAGCCATTCGTGCAGGCGTGCGAGCAGACCGGCAAGGGCTTGTTCGTCCTCGTGCGGACGAGCAACCCGGGTTCGAAGGATTTTCAGGATGTCGAACTGAAGGATGGAAAGACGTGGAGCGAACACGTCGCGGACACCCTCAGGCCGCGCACAGCAGCGAGTGGTCTCGTCGGCACGCACGGCTACAGCAACATCGGCGCAGTCGTCGGCGCGACGCAGACGCACACGATGGTGAGCCTGCGAAAGCGCTTGCCGCAGAGCATCTTCCTCCTCCCCGGCTACGGCACTCAGGGAGCCACCGCCGACATGACCCGCGCCGCCTTCGACGCCCGCGGCCTCGGCGCGATCGTCAGCGCGAGCCGCAGCGTGCTGTACCCCAAGCCCGAAGCCGGCGAGGCTTGGCCGCAGGCGATCGAGCGGGTGGCGCGGGCGATGATTGCGGATGTGTCTAGGGTGGTGGACGACCGGCGATGATGGGGTACGATCTGGAGATGAGTGCAGCCAAGATCAAGCAGCTCGAGGCGCGAATCGGGGCGCTGGAAGAGATGATGCGCGAGCGAGATCACGCAGAGTTCGTACGGTCGATCCAGCAGGGAGTAGCCGAGGTGGACCGAGGCGAGAGTCTCCCCGCTCGCGAGGCGTTCGCGAAGTTTGAGGCAAAGCATGGCATCAAGCGAACGACTAAACGTGGCCGACGTTGATGAAGCGCCGACTCAACATCACGCCGACTGCTCTTGCAGAACTTGAGGTGGAGTATGCGTGGCTTCTGAAGCGGACTCCGCAGCACGCACCATCTTGGTATTCGGGGCTGGTTGATCAGATGTTCGCCTTGGAGAACGCCGACCGGCCATTCAAACTCGTGCCAGAGTCAGAGGCATTTGATCGACCGCTGTACGAAATCCGATACGGATCGAGGCGACATCAGCGTCGAATACTGTTCATTGTCCAAGGAAACGACATCCACGTCGTCGGCATCCGTCACGGCGCACGTAAGCCACTGACCCCTGACGACATCGAGCTACCGTGAAGCAGGACTTGACGAACAAGCGCGTCACCGTTGCTGGCCTTGGCCGGTTCGGCGGAGGGATCGCCGTGGCGCGGTGGCTCGTCGCCCAAGGCGCGGCGGTCACCGTCGTCGATCGCGATCCGGCCGAGAAGCTCCGGACGAGCGTCGATCAACTCGCGGGACTGCCGGTCACGTTCCGGCTAGGCGAGGAGCCGATCGACGCGTTCACCGATACTGACCTCGTCGTTGCCAGCCCCGCGCTCGCACCCACACATGACGGTTTAGCGGCCGCCCGCAGGGCGGCGATCCCCACCACGATCGAAATCGCCCTCTTCCTCGAAAGCTGCCCCACTCGCCACACCGTCGGCGTCACGGGCACGAAGGGGAAATCCACTACTACCGCCCTGCTCGGCGAAATGCTTCGCGCTACGGAAGCGCCGGGGCGACATGTGAACTGGAACCCGGACACGTCGCGTGCTCGTCCGAAGGAGGGCTCAAAGAAGTCGCCGCACCCGGCGCCCGCGTTCTTCACCGATCCCGCCGTCGCCCGAAGGGTCTACGTCGGCGGGAACATCGGCGTCTCGCTGCTCGACCAGCTCGACTTCATCACGCCGAACGACATCGTCGTGCTCGAACTGTCCAGCTTCATGCTGCACTACCTCGGCCTGATGCGGTGGAGCCCGCACGTCGCAGTCGTCACGATGATCGGCGTCGACCACGTCGAATGGCACGGCTCGCCCGAGGCCTACGTCGAGGCAAAGCAGAACATCGTCCGCTTCCAGACCGAGAAAGACTTCGCCGTCGTGAGCACGATCAGCCCCGCGAGCCGCGCGTTCGGCAAGCTGACGAAGGGCACCGTGATCGAGTACGGCAAGCGGGCCGACCTGCCCGAGGCGTTCGCGCCGAAGATCGTCGGGAAGCACAACCGCGTGAACGAGCGCGGCGCTTTCGCGGCCGCGCGACTCTTCGGCGTCTATAAAGACGAAGCCGCGAAGCAGGTCGAACACTTCACCGGCCTGCCGCACCGACTTCAGTTGGTCCACGAGGCGAACGAAGTTCGCTGGTACGACGACTCGATCGCCACCATCCCCGAGGCCGCGATCGTCGCGAACAACGCGTTCGAGCCGAGCAAGGTGATCCAAATCATCGGCGGCTACGACAAGGGCCTGCCGATGGACGAGATGTGCATGCATCTCGCGTCTCGCTGCAAAGCCGTGCTGACGATCGGCACGCTCGGGCCGTCGCTCGCCCAGAAGTGCGGGGCGGCGAAGCCGAAGGCGGCGATTCATTCGTGCGAAACGCTGGAACGCGCCATCGACGTCGCGAAGTCGATCGCGACGCCGGGAGACGTCGTGCTGCTCTCCACCGGCTGCGCGAGTTACGACCAGTTCGCGAACTTCCAGGCGCGCGGGTTGCGGTTCGCGGAGCTGGCTCGGGAGAAGTAGCCGCAGATGGACGCGGATGGGACGCAGATGAAATGCGTGGCCCGCTTTCGTCTCGGTGCTGTCGGCCATCCGCAAGATCAACACCTAAAGTGAGAATTGCTCTGAGAGGATCCGCACACTGCGCTTCCGAACTTCCTTCTTCCGAATTCATCCGCGTTCATCCGCGTTCATCTGCGGCCACTCTTTCGAACGGACGCTCGCCGTGTCCATCGGCGCCCACTCCTCCCCCGCTTGCATCCGCCGCGCTTCTCCGCACGATTGTCCCCATGAACGTCGCAGTCATCGGTAACGGCGGGCGCGAACACGCGCTCGCGTGGAAGCTCGCCGGCTCTCGCGGCATCGATCGCCTCTTCGTCCTCCCCGGCAACCCCGGCACGCACCAGGTCGCGGAGAACGTGCAGATCGATCCGGCCGACATCGGCGCGGTCGTCAAGTTCGCGAAGAACAACGCGATCGATCTCGTCGTCGTCGGCCCGGAAGACCCGCTTGCCGCTGGCATCGTCGATGCACTGCAGGCGGAGAAGATCCGCGCGTTCGGCCCGAACAAGCTCGCGGCCCGCTTGGAAGCCGACAAGTGGTTCGCAAAGGAACTCATGCGCGCCCAGGCCGTCCCGACGGCCGAGGCGCGGACGTTCACGCACTTCCAGACCGCGATCGATTACGTCACGGCGCGACCCGTCCCCGTCGTCATCAAGGCGTCGGGCCTCGCGAAGGGCAAGGGCGTCACCGTCGCGTATCGCATGGAAGACGCCGTCGAGGCGATCGAGAACGCGCTGAAGAAGAAAGTGTTCGGCGACGCCGGCGCGCGGATCGTCGTCGAGGAATGCCTGACCGGCCCGGAGTGTTCGGTGATGGCGCTCGTCGACAAGAACAGCGTCTACGTGCTCGAGCCGTGCCAGGACCACAAGCAGGTCGACACCGGCGGCACCGGCCCGATGACCGGCGGCATGGGCGCGTTCTGCCCCACGCCCACGCTCACGCCCGCGCTGCTCGGCGCGATCGAACGCGACGTGTTCGTCCCCGTGCTGGACGGCCTGAGGCGCGACGGCATCGACTACAAAGGCGTCCTCTACGCCGGCATCATGCTCACGGCCGGCGGGCCGAAGGTGCTGGAGTTCAACGTCCGGCTTGGCGACCCCGAGACGCAGCCGCTGATGATGCGGCTCCGGTCCGACCTGCTCGCGGTGCTGAACGCCGTCGTCGACGGCAAGCTGGACGAGGTGAATCTCGACTGGGACCCGCGCCCCGCCGTCGGCGTCGTCGCGACCAGCAAGGGCTACCCCGGCAAGTACGAGACCGGCAAGATCATCACCGGCATCGAGGCGGCCGACGCGCAGGTCGATACGAAAGTCTTCCACAGCGGCACGAAACGCAGCGGCGAACACACCGTCACCCATGGCGGCCGGGTGCTGACGGTCACCGCGCTAGGCGACGACATGGAACACGCCCGCGAGCGCGCCTACGCGGCGATGAAGAAGGTGCAGTTCGAAGGCATGCACTTCCGGACGGACATCGCGGCACGGGTGTGAGGTTGGTCCGTGGTCAGTGGTCCGTGGTCAGTAGCTGGGAGACCTAGAGTCGCCACGCTGCGACGCAGTCGCTGGTTGACGGTGCAACCATGGACGACACGTTTCAGGTTGAAGACGAGCGATTCACCTCGACTCAGATCGTTCTGCGTTCATCAAGTACGTGGGCTGAGGCGATCGGTACCTCACTGATCGGGCTCTTTCTGCTTTGGGCACTGGCATGGAGTATCGCGTACCCCGAGAGAGTGACGTATTCGCCTGACACGACGTGGGCACGATGGTCGGTCTGGACGCTTGTGCCGCTGTTCGCATTCGTTGCGCTGTCGACAGGCTTTCGACGCAGACTGGTGACAATCCATCTATCTCGGGCGACGGTTTCCGTTCGCTGGCGCTGGGGTATTCTGGCCGGGCATCGACACTATCTGCTACGGGACTTCACGGCGGTCAGGCTCGCTCGCGACAACGACGACGGCCCCTTCATCGCGCTTCGCGGCAAACGCAACGTTGAGTTGCTAGGCAACCGCAGCCTCACAGAACTGAGACAGATTGCAGATCGCGTCGCCCAAGCCACACATCTTCCGGTCGTTGACGAATGCAATCCGAATACGTGATCGCCCCTCACACCATCGGCAGTTCCGCCTGCACGTACGTCTTCCCGTCGCGTTCGACGTGGCGGACCTTGTAGACCTTCAGCACTTCCGAATCGTCTGATCCGAACGATCCCACCAACGCACCCGATTCAAGGTTGAACGCCCAGCCGTGCCAGGGGCAGATGGCGCAGCCGTCGGCGATGTAGCCGCCGGACATGCTGCCGCCGGCGTGGGGGCAGGCGTTGTCCATCGCGAAGACGACGCCATTGTGCAGGAAGACGGCGAGGCGGAAGCCGTCGATCTCGACGTATTTGCCGAGGCCTTCGGTGAGTTCGTCTAGGGTGCAGAGGGTGGTGAAGGGCATTGTGAGTAAGGCAAGAGGCAAGGGGCAAGAGGGACGGACAAGGCGAGCGGCCGGCTCCGTAATCCCCTCTTGCCTCTTGCCACTTGCCTCAATCCTCCCGCGACTCACTCCACAAACTCCGGCACGCCCGCGTTCACCACTTCCGCGGCCTGCTCGGCCTCTTCGGGTTTCAGCACTTTGAGTTCTACGAGCGCATTCAGGGCCGCCTTCTGCTCGGCGATCTTCTTGTTCGTGCCCCACGCACTCTCGTAGCGCCGGCCGGCGATCATCACGCCTACCTCGAAGCACTTGCTGTGGTCCGGGCCCTTCTCATCTAACAGTTCGTAGATCGGCGTCGCGCCGAGGCGGCTCTGCGCGTGCTGCTGTAGCGTCGCCTTGTAGTTGTGCTGGTGGATGCTGGCGCTGATGCTCAGGATCTTCGGCGTCATCGTCCGCAGGACGAACTTGCTGATGACTTCGAACCCGCCATCCAGGTAGATCGCCGCGACGATCGACTCGTACACCGCGGCCGCCAGGCTCGGGGGCATGGCGGACTTGTTGCTGATCCCCTTGCCGATGATGAGCAGCTTGTCGAGCCCGATCTCGCGTGCAACTTCTGCACACGTCTTCCGGCTCACGACCGCGCTCTTGATCTTGGTGAGGTCGCCTTCCGCGTAGGTCGGGAAGCGCTTGTAGATGTCTTCGCAGACGATCAGGTCGAGCACCGCGTCGCCGAGGAACTCCATTCGCTCATTCGAGAGCAAACGGTTGTCGGCGATCGAGGCGTGGGTGAGGGCTTCCTTCAGAAGCGCCTCGTTGGCAAACGTGTGGCCGAGGACAAGCTCGGCCTGTTGACGGAGTTCTGGGGTCACGCGGCGGTCCTGCTGTACGCAATCGATGCACGGATTCGAAGTGAATCCGTCATGGGTCTCCTCGCCCCGCACCTGCCGAATCATACGCATCCTGCGCACCTGTCAACGTGAGACGATGCGGCACCCCGTGGGAAGATGGCGAAGCTTTGGTCGTTTTTGCGGTTCATGTCTTCTGTGCGAAGGGGTTGGGTCGATAGAGTATTGGCTGCTCGCGACCACGCTTAGCCCGGGAGCATGCTCCCGGGCTAAACAACGAATAGAACTCGCGACGTCCGTCTCTGAGAGGAGTCCGATGCCCTTCCCTGTTCGATCCACGCTTCGCGCCCTAGCGCTCGCGACATTGCTCGTCGCGCCGACGCTGTCGCTCGCGGAGGCTCCCGCGCCGACCACCAAGCCTGTCGCGACGCTGTTCGATCCCGCGCGCCACCTCGCGCTCAGCGAGATCAAGCCCGGCATGAAGGGGTACGTTCGCACCGTCGTCTCGGGCACAAAGCTCGAGCAGTTCGACGTCGAGGTCGTCTCCATCCTCCGCAACCAGTTCGGCCCGGGGCGCGACGTCATCCTCATTCGCTGCAAGGGCGAGTACATGGAGCACGTCGTCGGCGTCGCGGGCATGAGCGGGTCGCCGGTGTATCTGATCGACGACGCGGGCAAGCCACGCCTGGCCGGTGCGTACGCGTACGGCTGGGACATGGCGAAGGACCCGCTCGCGGGCGTGCAGCCGATCGAATACATGACCAAGCTCGTGCCGGGCGGCGCGCCGGAAGCGGGCGCGAAGCCGGCTAACGCTTCGCAGCGCGGTGAAGCCGCTCAGCGCGTCCGCTGGTCGCTGATCGACTCCGGCTTCGTCCCGGCTTTCGATTCGTTCAGCAAGCGAGTCGACATCGCCAAGCCGCGATCGTCGTTCGACACATCTAGCACGCAGCTTCGTCCGCTCGCCGTGCCGTTCGCGGCGTCGGGGCTTTCGCCGCGGTCGGCGGAGCTTTTGCGGCAGCTGCTGGAACCGCAGCTCGGCATGCGGCCGATGATCGCGGGCGCGTCGTCCGGCGAGGCCGACGCGAAGCCGATCCCGATCGAGCCCGGCTCGGTGCTCGTCGCGCCGCTCGTCACGGGCGACCTCGAACTCGCCGGCGTCGGCACCGCTACTGAAGTGATCGGCGACCGCGTGCTGGCGTTCGGCCATCCGATGTTTGGCGACGGCGCCGCGGCCGTGCCGTTTTCGGGCGGGTCGATCAACGTGATCGTGCCGATGCTCACCGCCAGCTTCAAGATCGGCACGAGCAGCGCCATCCAGGGCGTCATCGACCGCGACAGCGAGGTCGGCATCGCGGGCACGATCGGCTCGAAGGCGAAGATGTTCCCGCTCACGATCAAGGTGGCCACCGCGCAAGGTGCGACGAAGACGTATAACTACCAGGTCGCGATGCACCCCGGCATGGCAGGCCAGATGGTCGCCGTTACCACGCTGCAGACTGCCACCGCCGGGGGCGAGCTGCCCGCCGAGAGCACGCTCGACTTCAAGATGGCGTTCGACTTCGGCCCGGACCGCATCGTAAACGTCGCGGGACTCGTGCCGAGCACGGAGGGCGGCGCAGTCGACGTCGCGCGCGGGATGATGCTGCCGATGATGGTGGCGCTGAACAACCCGTTCGAGCGCGTCGAGCCGCGCGGCGTGACGGTCGACCTCACCGTCAAGCCCGGCATCGACCAGTGGACGCTCGACTCGGCCGCCCCGGACCGCACGCACTACGAGCCGGGCGACGCCGTCAAGCTGCATCTCACGTTCAAGCGTTACCGCGCGGGCGAGACGACGAAGGACGTCTCGTTCACGCTGCCCGCCGACCTTGAACCGGGCGACTACCAGTTGCAGGTGCTCGACGCCGCGAGCAACCTGCAGGCCGAGGCGCAGGCGCATCCGAACAAGTTCGTCGTGGAAGATGCGAGCGAGCTTTTCGAGACGATGAAGCTCGCGCTGCCCCAAGACGTGACCGGCCTGAACCTGCGACTGACGCGTCAGCCCGGCGGTATTTCTGTTGGCCGAACGGCACTTCAACGCCTGCCCGGATCGCGCCGGCTCGTCTACGGCGCGCTCGGCCGAACGGACGTCCAACCAGTGTCAGAGTCGATCATCCAGAAAGTCCTGCTCGGCGACGTCGCCATCACCGCCGCAACGGATGTGGCGATCAAGGTTGTGAAGAAGAAGTGACGAGCGGCCCTCGGTCATTTGTCCTTGGTCATTTGTCACTTGTCCGTGGTCCGTAGTCCGTAGTCCGTGGACCGTAGCTGGGACTCGTTTGTCCGCCTTGTGAGTGCTTCGACACGTCTAGCGCGATCCGCAATCCGCGATCCCAAATCCGCAATCCCCATGCCCACCCTCTCTCCCCGCCGTCTTCTTTCGCTCGCCGTTGCCGCTTCGCTCGCCTCGCCCGCGCTGGGCGTGAGCACGCAGTTCTTCAAGGCCGGCTCGAAGGCCGAACTGGAGACGGGCAAGCTTGAGAACGTCGTCGTCACCAACTTCGGCGAGTTGAAGCTCGCCCGCGCGATCGAAGACGTCTACAAGGACGACGCCAGCATCGGCGCGATCGAAGCGATGGCCCAGCGCGGTGACGTGGTCTACGTCGCCACCAGCGCCTCGGGCAAGTTGCTCGCGCTCAAGGACGGCAAGGTCAGCGTCGTCCTCGACCTCGGCGATGAAGTCGCAGCGCAGTCGCTCCTCAGCAGCAAGCACGGCTCCCTCTTCATCGGCACCGGCGGTGAGAAGGCCACGCTCCTCGAAGTGCTCGACCCGACCGCGAAGGACGTGAAGCCGCGAGAGATCGCGCTGCCCGAAGGCGTGCAGTACGTCTGGGCGATCGCCGAGAGCGCGGACTCGTCGAAGCTCTACCTCGCGACGGGCCCGACCGGAACGCTGCTCGAAGTCGACGCGAAGAGCGGCGCGACGCGCGAACTGTTCAAGTGCAAGCAGAACAACCTGCTCAGCATGGCGATCTCGCCCGACGGGAAGACGATCTACGTCGGCACCGATCCGGACGGCCTGGTGTATCGCGTGGACGTCGCCTCGGGCGCATCGTTCGTCATGTACGACGCGAACGAAACGGAGATCGGCGCGCTCGCGCTCGACGCGGCCGGTCATCTGTACGTCGGCACGAGCCAGACCGTCGACATTCCCGAAGTGCCCGACGAAGCCGTCGCGCAGGAGCCCGGCGTCGCCGTCGGCGGTCGACCGGTGAGCGGCGGGATCAACGACACGATCCCCGGCGTGACACCCGAGCCGCCCCGCCCGCTCGACCCGATGGCCGCCGCCGAGCCGCGCCAGCCCGATCCCGCGCCGACCGACCCCGCCCCAGCCGAGCCCGGCGAGCCGAAGGTCGAGCCGAAGGAGAACGACGCCAAGCCCCAGCACTCGGTCGCCGGTCCGACCCAGGTCGCCGCGACGAGCGCCGAACATGCAGCGGCAGGCAATGCGGTCTACCGCATCGATCCGAGCGGCTTCGTCAGCGAAGTCTTCCGCGATGCGCAATCGATGGTGTTCGACCTCGCCATCCAGGACGGCAAGCTCCTCATCGCTACCGGCGGCCGCGGAAAGCTCATGCAGTTTGATCCGGCGACGGAAGAGACCGTCACGCTCGCGCAGACCAAGCGAACGTTCCTCACGTCCATTCTCGCGACATCGAAGGGCGAACTCCTCATCGGCACGAGCGACGAGGCGAGCATCGCGAAGCTCACGAGCGGCCTCGCCAAGACCGGCACGCTGACGAGCGAGGTGCTCGACGCCGGCCAGATCGCGCAGTTCGGCAACCTGCACATCAACGGTACGCTGCCCGCCGGCACGAAGGTGACGATCGCCACCCGCAGCGGCAACCTGAAAGACCCCGCCGAGGGTGGCTGGAGCGACTGGACGGCAGAGGCGGACATCGCTCGGTACCTGCCCGTGACCTCGCCCGCGGCGCGGTTCGTGCAGTATCGCCTCACTCTCGCGGGTGATGCCGCCAGCGCCGTGAGCCCGACGATCGACGACCTCTCGATGGCGTATCAGCTCCCGAACCTCGCCCCGCGGATCGACAGCATCACCATCGCCGGCGGCGAGGTCGCCGAGGGCGCGAGCGGGCCGAACCCGACGCACAAGGTCGACTGGACCGCCACCGACCCGAACGGCGACGACCTGAAGTTCGTCATCAGCATGCGTGCGGGCGGCGCGGACTCGCCGTGGGTGCCGATCGCGAAGGATGTGACCGGCGCGACGTGGGAGTGGGACACCCGCCGCGTCGCCGACGGGCGGTACGAGCTGAAGATCGAGGCGAGCGACGCCGGCGCAAACGCCCCCGGGACCGGGAAGACCGCCCAGCGAATCTCCGACCCGCACCTCGTCGACAACACCGCCCCCGCGATCGGCGACGTTCAGGTGAAGCGTGAAAAGGGCAAGGCGACCGTCGACATACGGGTTGTGGACCGCACCGGCATCGTGGCAAGCCTGGAATACGCCGTCGACGGCGTGCAGGACTGGCAAAAGGTTCTTCCATCGACTACATTGAACGATTCCCCGGAGGAGCGTTACACGATCACGCTCGACGATCCGGGCCAGTCGGCACGCGTGGTGTCGCTGCGAGCGAAGGACGATTCGGGCAACGTCGGGTACCAGTCGGTCACCCTGCGTCCCGACGCGAAATAGACGATTTCGGACGATTCTGGACGGTTTGTCATGCATTACCCCCACCGCATCAGCAAAGTGAAGCGCGCCCGCAAGATCGGGTTCCTGAAGCGCATGAGCACCAAGAGTGGCCGCAAGATCATCAACGCGAAGCGCCGCGCCGGTCGCCGGGTCTCGGTCGTCTGACCTGACCCCGGTCTCGCTCAAGTCAATCTGAATCCCCGGAGCCTCGGATCGGCCGATCTGAGGCTTCTTTGTCGCGCGGAATTGGCCACGGAGACATTGCAGACCGGATGGGGCAACTCTGCGTGGCACGGACGTCTCGCCCGTGATTCAGCCGTTCGGAGTTGCAACGAAAAGACACGGGCGGGACGCCCGTGCCACGAAAAACGCTGAGCTCTGAGAAAGGCTACTCCTGCTTCGCCGGCTCGTCCGCTGGTGCGGGCGTCGCCTCTTCCGCCGACTCCACCGCAGTTCCATCCTCGAGTGCCTTGAGCGAGCTCGGGTCCACGCCCGGCGGGATGATCTTGCGGCTCCCCTTCCGTGCCGCGTCGGCCATCGTCACCACGCCGACGTAGAACGCCGTCGTCGCCAGGCCCTGCTGGTGCTGATAGGGGAAGTTGATGAGTTCGATGAATTCGCGGACGAGTTCCTGCGCCACCGCGTCGGCCTGTTCGCCCTCGCGGATGCTCCGCTGATGCTCGCGGTCGCGGAACTTCATGATCTGCACGAAACGCCCGCCCACTTCCGTCGACCAGTTCGGCCCCGCCTGCTCGTACACCTCGAAGTCGTCGCAGCCGAGCCGGCTCATCACCTGCTTGAACTGCTTCACGAGCCGCGCGTGCTCGGTGCGCTTGTCCTTCGGAACGATGTAGCTGTTGGTCTGCAGGAGCATCAGCGCAATCCCTTAATCCCGGCAGCACGTTTGCCACGACGCTTGCCGAGCGTATTCACGACATCCGAACGTCACGCCATCATGCCAGATGCCCAGGATGGACGCAACGCAACTCGACCGATTCTTCGACGCAACTTGCCAATTCAACGCAGTTTATCGGGCTCACAGCTTTACGCCGCCGGTGACGCCAAGACGTTCGCTCGCGCACCGCGGGCGCAGTCGTACCTCGGTCTGCACAACAGATTCGACGCACAATCTATTCCCTCGGCCCGAACGACCCTTTCACGCCAGATATTCCCAGCTCCGTTCCGATTTTCGGCATTGCCCCACCCCGCCATCGATTACGCGCTCCGCCGGCACTCGCAGATCGCAGCGGCCGGACGACCGGCGTCGGTTGGATGCAGAACTTGACGTCCGCTGGGATGGGAGAGATCCGATGCGCTCTATGAAACAATTCGGGTCTGGTGTTGCGCGCTCCTCGCGCTCGACGAATCGTTCGCGTCGTCTCGGACTTCTCGGCCGCACCGCAGCACGATTGTTCGCGGCCGTCTCGTCGCAGGCTCATGCGATCGAATACGTCTGATCCGGCAACGGCCCCACGCACTCGACCTACCGCGGCCGGCTCACCGACTGGTCCACCACCACCTACTGGTACCACAAGAACATCCGCGGACGGTTGTCGAGATCCGCGGCGCTCCCCACTTCGGCACGACGCTCCAGATCATAAACAACCTGTTCGTGAACGGCGCGAACGTCAGCATCTTCGCGCTGAACGCCGACGAAGGGCTCGGCGTGAACAACGGCTCCTTCGCGGGCGCGGTCCAGATCGCGACGGGCGGGTTGAACGTGTTCAACGGCAGCGCGTTCGTCCTCGGCAACATCGGCGGCAACAGCCAGTTCGACGGGCTCAGTTCGCTCCGCACGCAGGAGAACACCGCGGGCCCGGAAGTCGTCTTCAACAACCTCCTCTGACTTGAGAACGGCAGCACCGTTCGCTTCGATCTGGTCGGCCCCGGCCTCGGCGCGCCGATCGACGTCGACGGCGGCCGGCTCGTGGGCAACCCGCAGCTCGTCACCATCGGGAGCCAGTTCACGCTCACCGACATGGTCGGCAAGGCGAAGATCGACCTCAGCAGCACGGGCCCAGTCCTGCCCGGCACGTACGCCTGGTCGACTTCAGCTCGGCCGCGAATACGCGCGGCGGCTCAAACAGCGCTCGCCTAAGCCGCCGTGCTGATGCACCGAAAGCGCAGAGAGCTCCGAACGCGCTGCGCGCAGCGTGCGTGACCGACCTTGCGACGACAACGTCCCGTCACCGACCGCCAATTCACGGACTGGATTTCATCTGGACCGCGCGCGCCCATACTGCGCGGTGCCGGTGAAGTTCGCTGACATTTGAAGCGTTTGCGAGAACGCGAACCCACCGACGCTCATCGCATCAATTTCTTGTTCAGGAATGAGAAGATTTGCCACACTTCGAGGCGCGCGGCCGATGCCTGCGACGGCTGACGACGGATTCATCGCGAAATGAGATGCGCAGTGGTCGCCTGCTCGCGACCCGTCTTTGCTTGCTCCCTTCTCCTTTCAGCTAACTCCTTTTACCCCAGCCGCCCTTCCGCTATCCTGACTCGCATGTCGAGTCTTCTCGCGGAAGCTACTGGTCCTGCGATGTCGAGCCCGCAGTACGCGTGGGCGCCGGTCGTGCTGCTCATCCTCATCGCGATCGCGTTCGTCATCGGAACGGCGATCGCCAGTTCGATCGTCGGGCCGAGCCGGACGGGCAAGGTGAAGGAGAAGACGTACGAGTCTGGCATGAACCCGATCGGCAACACGCGGCAACGCTTCAACGTGCGGTTCTACCTCGTCGCGATCATGTACGTCGCGTTCGCGGTGGAAATCGTCGTGCTGTACCCGTGGGCGGCGTCGTTCGCCCACGTGCTGAACGCCGACCCGGACCTCGGCACGCGGATGTTCGTCGGCGTCGGCATCTTCTTCGTCCTGCTGCTGATCGGCTACCTGTATGACATCAGCAAGGGCGTATTGAAGTGGCAGTGAGGGAAGAAAGAGTTGCCAGTTGTTAGTTGTCAGTTGCCAGTGGAGACGGGGACGGCGCTTTGGATCGACGTGACGTATGTCTGATCTCGCCGCAAGCTCGCCGGGGTCGCTTGCGTCGTCGCGGAGCGCGGGGGACGTGCAGGACGCTTCGCACGACCGATCGACTCGCTCCCGCTTTCGACTTTCTCGTTCCTCGATTCTCCTCCGCGCCCGCCTCTTCCTCCGCCGCCCGCTCGTCCTGTTGACGCTCATCACGCTGTTCGGCGCAGTGCTTCGCTTCGCCGACCTCAACCGCAATCCAGCGATCTGGGGCGACGAGGGGATGACCTGGTCGCGCGTGTGCGGCACGTGGCAGGAGCTGACCGACACGCTCCGCACCGACGGCCTGTTCACGCCGGGCAGCTACCTCACGCTGTGGTGGATCAAGGAAGGCTTCCCCGTGTGGGGGCAGTTCGCCACCGAAGCGAGCGGCAACGTGCAGGTGGGCGAATTCGTGCCGACGCACCGGCTCGCGGGCGGGCCGATCCTGCTCACGCCGTTCTGGATGCGGCTGGTGCCGGCGCTGTGCGGCGTGGCGATGATCCCCGCGACGTACTTTCTCGCCGTGCAACTCGTCGCGCGGCGCACCGCCCTGCTCGCCGCGATGTTGGCGTGCTGCAGCGCGTTCCTGCTGGCGTACTCGCGCGACGCGAAGATGTACATGCAGGCGTACTTCCTCGCGACGCTGAACGCGGCGTGCCTGCTCTGGTGGATCGACCTGCGACGAATCCGCGAGGGCGACCTTCGGCCGAGATCGCCGATCCGGTTCCTGTGCTGGGTGCTGACCGGCTCGCTGATGGCGTGCTTCCACGCGACGGCCCTCATCGCGTTGCTGCCGCAGCTGTTGATCGTGCTAACCGCGCCGCGGGCGTGGCCCCTCGCGCCTGCGATGGCCTTGTGGCGGCTAACGCGGACGAAGTTCGACCAACTGAGCGGCGCACGCGGCTTTCCCGTGATGCCTGAAGTCGCGGGGAGCCTGCCGGTCGCGTATCGACTGCGACAGTCCGGCGGATCCCCGCGCGTCGTCGGCTTGCTGGTCGGCCTCATTCCGCTGATCGTCTGGTTCGCCGTCGGCGCGGCACTGATCTCACTCCCCGCAATTCTCTGGTTTACGCAGTTCAACCAGCGCGTCGAAGAGGTCGTTCCCGGCGCTGCGGGTGCCGACGCGCCGCCGTGGATGCAGTCGCGAGTCGAGCCGGAGTTCGCCGACGACCCGCAGTTCAACGCCGACCGGGCCGGGCTGGGGTGGATCGAGTTGTACAACAAGGGCCGATCGCAGCTCGATCACTGGGGCTTCACGTTCGGCGCGTATCTGATGTCGTGGGAGCTGCCGCTCGAATCGCAGTGGGACCACGTCGACCCGTTCACGGGCCGGCTGTTGTTCAACGCGTTCATCGGGCTGCTGATCGCGCTGGCGCCGGGACTGCTGGGGCTGCGTCGCGTCGCCGCGCTGCTGAGGTTGGATCGCTTCGCACCGGCCGGTCGATCGACGCTCGTTCCACGGCGGACGATGTGGATCGTCGCGGGCATCCTGCTGCCGCTGTACGCGATCTACTGCCTGAGCGTTCAGCCGGCGTATTCGCCGTGGGAGGCGATCAAGTTCACGTTCGATTTCTCCTCGCCGTGGATCAGCTGGACCGCGATTGGGCTTCTCGCGTGGGGACTGTTCCACCTCTTCCTGCTCGGACGCGGCCGGCTTTCCGCTCGACTGCTTCGACTTCTCGGCTACTTCGTGTTGTGCGCGACCCTGTTCGGCGTGATTTCGCTGATGCAGTGGAAGTTGCCCCCGCAGCAAAAGAACCTGTGGATGCCGCGTTACCCCGGCTTCGTCTGGCCGTTCGTGGCGATCGGCGCATCCGCCCTGCTGATGCGTTTGCCGACGAAGCCGCTTCGGTACTTCTGCATCGCCGCCCTGCTCGCGATCAACCTCGGCAACTTCGCCGCCCGCACGTGGGGCCCGAGCGAGCCGCGGCAGGACCTCGTGATCGCCGACGTCGTCCGTGCCCGCACCGACGAGTCGCTCCGCGTCTACTACTTCCGCGGCCCGGGTCGGGGTGGCATGTTCTCCGGCGCGCCGGGCGAAGCGACGCTCCGCTCGATGCCGTCGACGTATTATGCGCACCTCGTCACGCCCGATGTCACGCCCGCGCCGCTTTATGTCCGCTATGGAGCATGGTCGTTCCTCCGCAACGCAATGGGCGAGTGGAAGGGCCGCATCACGATCTACGTGATCGACGCCGCCCGATCGCGCGAGGCGACCACCGACGGCGGCGCATCGCGCATCGCCCGCGACATGGCGCAGCCGTCCGCGACAGGTGTCCGCCGATTTGTCCTCTGGCAAGAACTCTCGCGCGACGATGCCGAGTCGAACGTCGACCCGTTCGAAGGCAAGCTCCCCGCCGGCTGGAAACGGGCCAGCTTCGAACGCCTGCCTGTGCACGATCATTGGACGTGGCGCAAGACGTTCGAGATGCGGCGGTATGAGTACGAGTTGCAGTGATCACTTCGGACCAGAGTTGGCCGCGCCGATCTGTGTCCATCTGCGGCTCCTTTCCCCATAATCCAGTCATGAACTACCGCCCCCTCGGCCGCACCGGTTGGAACGTCTCGACGATCAGCTTCGGCGCCTGGGCGATCGGCGGCGCGTGGGGCACGGTGAACGACGACGAATCGATGGCCGCCCTGCACGCGGCGATCGACTCGGGCGTCAACTTCATCGACACCGCCGACGTCTACGGCGACGGGCGATCCGAACGCCTCGTCGCGCGGCTCCGATCCGAGCGCACGGGCGAGCAGATCGTGGTCGCCACCAAGGCGGGTCGACGCCTTCCGAAGCAGGTGCCGGAAGGCTACACGCGCGAGAACCTCACCGCGTGGGTCGATCGCAGCCTGAAGAACCTCGCCACGGATCGCCTCGACCTGCTGCAACTCCACTGCCCGCCGAACCCGGTCTACTACATGCCGGAAGTGTTCGGCGTCCTCGATGACCTCACCCGCGCCGGCAAGCTGCACTACTACGGCGTGAGCGTCGAGAAGGTGGAGCAAGCACTGAAGGCGATCGAGTACCCTGCCGTCCAAAGCGTGCAGATCATCTTCAACACCTTCCGCCTCCGACCGGCCGGGCTGTTCTTCGAACAGGCGAAGTCGAAGCAGGTCGGCATCCTCGCGCGCGTGCCGCTCGCGAGCGGGTTGCTGACGGGCCGGATCACGCCTGAGACGAAGTTCGCCGACGACGACCACCGCAAGTTCAACCGTCACGGCGAGGCGTTCGACATGGGCGAAACCTTCAGCGGCGTCGACTTCGATACGGCACTGAAGGCGGTCGATCACCTGAAGCAGATCGCGGGCAGCACGCCGCTCGCGGCGTTCGCACTCCGCTGGATCACGATGCACGACGCAGTCACCTGCGCCATCCCCGGCGGAAAGCGACCTGACCAAGTGAAACAGAACTGCGCCGCCGCCGACCTGCCCGCGCTCAGCGATCAGCAGATGCGCAACGTGGCGAAGGTGTACGACGACCTCGTCCGCCCGCTCGTGCACCACCGCTGGTGAGTTCGGCACATCTTCGCTCGTCCCTATGCCCTCGTCCCTCGTCCCTCCGTAGTTCGCATGCCCGGCAGCCTCATCCCCGTTCCATCGCTCGACGACCTGCGGCTCTTTCACTACCGCAACCTGAAAGACCGCGATCTCGCGCGCAGCGAAGGTCGATTCGTCGCCGAGGGAAAGTATCTCGTGAAGCGGCTCCTGGATTCGCCCCGCTTCGGCCATCGCACCGAGTCGATCCTGATGTCGGACAAGATGACTACGCTCGCGGCCGACGCCCCGGACGGCACGCCGTGCTTCGTCGCGTCGGAGGCGGAGATGAGCCGGATCGTGGGCTTCAAGTTCCACACCGGCGCGATCGCCATCGCGAAGCGCGGCCCGAGCCCGACGATCGACTCGCTCGCGCCGCTCATCGCATCGCGCGATCGCTTCTTCGCCGTCGTTTGCCCCGACCTGAACAACGGCGCCAACCTGGGCGGCCTGATCCGCACCGCCGCGGGACTCGGCGCCGACGCCTTCATCGTCGGCGAGCGCAGCGTCGACCCGTTCTGCCGCTATAGCGTGCGCGTGTCGATGGGTGCGGTGTTCCACCTGCCCGTCATCTGGAGCGACGACCTCCACCGCGACCTCACGCGCCTCCGCGACGCGCACGGCGTCACGCTCTGCGCAAGCGTCGTCCGTCATGCCGATGCAAGCCCGCTGCGCGACTTCGACACGCCCGCCCGCGCCGCCCTTCTGCTCGGCGGCGAAGCACAGGGGCTCGACGCACCCACCGTCGCGCTCTGCCAGCGCAAGGTGAGCGTCGAGATGGCCCACGACACCGATTCGCTGAACGTCACGGTCTTCGGCGCGATCGCGATGTGGGAGATGATGCGGGGACGAAGTCCGAAGTGAGCACCCCGAGTGCCGACTGACTGCGACGTGTCCTGTCTTGCTTCGGCATTCGGACTTCGAACTTCGGACTTCTCCCCGTAGACTCTCCACATGATCTACCGCGTCGACGTCTACGCCTGTCCAGACCGCGCCCACACGCCCGATTCGTCCGCGACGGCGATCGCGAAGCAACTCGCCGAAGCGGGCATCGACGGCGGCGACGTGTCCGTGCGGCGCGTCTTCTTCGTCGACTCCGACGCGTCGCGCGAGACATTCGAGAAGGCCGCGAAGACGCTGCTCGCCGATCCGATCGTCGAACACGCGGACGTCTTCGCGGGCAGCATTCCAGCGACAAGCACGGGCAGCGTGATCGAGGTTCACCTCAAACCCGGCGTGATGGACCCCGTCGCCGCGACCACCGAGTCGGCCCTGCGCGACATGGGGATCAGCGTGAAGCAGGTCCGCACGGGCCGATCGATCCGGCTCGGCAAATCCGTCGACCGCTCGGCCCTCGAATCGGTCGCGAAGCGATACCTCGCCAACGCCGTCGTCGAGACGACTTACTTCGAGCCGTTCCTGCCTGCACAGTTCCCCGCCGCCCGCATCGCGTCGTTCGAGATTCGTCGCGTGCCGATCCGCGATCTGTCGGACGAGCAGCTCACCAAGCTGAGCCGCGACGGGCACCTGTTCCTGAACCTGAACGAGATGCGGGCCATCCAGCAGCACTACCGCTCGCTCGCCCGCGACCCGACCGACGTCGAACTCGAAACGCTCGCCCAGACGTGGAGCGAGCACTGTGTGCACAAGACGCTGAAGAGCGCCGTGGAGGTCGTCGACGAGAATGGCAAGTCGCTCCGTCATTACAAGAACCTGATCAAGGAGACGATCTTTGCTTCGACGATGACGCTGATTGAGAGACGAAGAGACGAAGAGACAAAGAGACAGAGTGATCCATCAAGCACTTCGTCTCTCCGTGACTCCGTCTCTCCGTCTCTTCCTTCCGACTTCTGCCTCTCCGTCTTCAAGGACAACGCCGGCGTGATCGCGTTCGACGACGTCGACGCCGTCTGTTTCAAGGTCGAGACGCATAACCGCCCGAGCGCGATCGAACCGTACGGCGGCGCCGCGACGGGCATCGGCGGTTGCATTCGCGACGTCCTCGGCACCGGCCTTGGTGCGAGGCCAATCGCGAACACAGATGTGTTCTGTGTGGCGTATCCGGAGAGGGAGGGGGGAACTGCTGCCACTCCGTCTCTCCGTCACTCCGTCTCTCCGTCTCTTCCCCCAGGCGTCATCCATCCCAAGCGCATCCTCCAGCAGGTCGTCGCTGGCGTTCGCGATTACGGCAACCGGATGGGCATCCCCACCGTCAACGGGGCCGTCTACTTCGACGACCGGTATGTGGGTAATCCGCTCGTCTTCGCCGGCTGCATCGGCATCATCCCGCGCGACAAGGTGACGAAGCACGTCAACGCCGGCGATCGCATCGTCGTCATGGGCGGCCGAACGGGTCGCGATGGCATTCATGGTGCTACGTTCAGCAGTGCGGAAGTGACGAGCACGCACGCCGACGAGTTCAGCCATGCCGTGCAGATCGGCAACGCGATCACGCAGAAGAAGATGATGGACGTGCTGCTTCAAGCTCGTGATCGCGGGCTGTACGACGCCGTCACCGACTGCGGCGCGGGCGGGCTATCCAGCGCCGTCGGCGAGATGGGCGGCGAACTCGGCGCCGAGGTCGACCTCGACCTCGTCCCGCTCAAATACGCCGGCCTACGTTACGACGAGATCTGGATCAGCGAAGCCCAGGAACGCATGGTGCTCGCCGTCCCGGAGCAGCACGTCGATGAACTGCTCGCCCTCGCGAAGAGCGAAGACGTCGAGGCCACCGTCATCGGCACCTTCGGCACGCCGAAGCATGAGTTGGTGCTCCGCTTCAACGGAACCGAAGTCGCGCGGATGAGCATGGCGTTCGTGCACGACGGGATCCCGATGCCAACCCGCCGGGCCGTTGTGTCCGCTCGTAGCATGAGCGTCCCGCTCATGCCTTCTGCAGCCGGGCATGACCGGGACGGTCATGCTACGAAGCGTCAACTCCTCGCCGCGCTGGCCCATCCGAACATCGCATCAAAGCATTGGGTTATTCGTCAGTACGATCACGAGGTTCAGGGACAAACCATTGTAAAGCCCCTCGTTGGTCCAAAGCAGGTGGGCCCCAGCGATGCAGCGGTCCTTCAACCCAAGCACGACTCCCTCAAGGGCGTCGTCGCCGCGTGCGGGCTCGTGCCGTCGATCGACGATCCGTACGAGATGGCCCTTGCGAGCATCGACGAAGCGGTCCGCAACGCCGTGTGCGTCGGGGCAGACCTGTCGCGGCTCGCCATCCTCGACAACTTCTGCTGGCCGGGCGTGCACGACGACGTCTCGATGGGCACGCTCGTCCGCGCGTGCGAGGCGTGTCGCGACGGCGCGCTCGACTACCGCATCCCGTTCATCAGCGGGAAGGACTCGCTGCACAACCAGTTCACCGACGCCACCACCGGCAAGGTCATCCGCATCCCGAACACGTTGCTCATCAGCGCGATCGGCGTCATCGACGACGTCCGCAAGGTCACCACGATGGACCTGAAACGCGTCGGCAGCACGCTCGTCCGCGCGCGGTCGCCTCACGCGAACCCGTCGATCGAACAACGCCGCGCGCTGCACGAACAGGTGAGCACGCTCATCCGCACCGGCAAGGTCCGCGCCGCCCACGACGTCAGCGACGGCGGCTGGCTCGTCGCGGTTGCGGAGATGTGCATCGCGTCGGGCAAGGGCGCTGCGCTCAAGCTCAGCGGCGACGAGTTCGCCGAGCCGGTCGCGCAGTACGTGCTCGAGGTCGACGCGGTGCCCGCCGGTTCAAGTGACGTCGCGTTCGACGTCATCGGCACTGTCGTCAGCGATGCGACGCTCACGCTCGCCTCGGGCGAGTCGATCGCGATCGACGACCTGACCCGCGCCTGGCGCGGCACGCTCGACTGGTGAACCGCCACGCCATCCCTGCGCCAGAACGACCGCGTTTTGTCGAACCGCACGGTTTCCAACGCTTTTCGACGACCTCGGCCGGCGATGCATCGGCCGAAGTGATGGCCGCTTCACGCGTTCGGCCGCTTCGTCGAAAAGTTGGGGCGCGCACCCCAGACATATGTTGCACGGCGTTGCATCGATGAGTCGCCGAACACCGCCGTGCAATCTGCGACCGATCCACCCCGCGTGGCCGCGCCGCGTCTGGTTATCAAAGAACGACGTGAGCGTTGTACGCGACTTCTCGACGCGATTGGAAGCGCATCTGCTCGTACGCCCCACGGCCAACCTCCGGCCGGACAGAGGCTTCTGATCAGCGATGCGGAATCCGGGATTCTTCGCGAAATCTCCGCGAAATTGTCGTGCGCTACGCATCGCGCGCCGCGGTACGATCGCCGCATCGCATGCTCGATTCGAACGTCGTCATCGTCCTCCTCATCGTCATCAGCCTGCTGAGCGTGCCGGCGGTGCTGATCTGGGTGAAGTGGGACTACAATCGCGCTGTGAAGATGCAGGCGCAGCGCAAGGTCGACCTCGCCGAGGCGGCGAAGGCGATCGGGGCCGACTACTTCCCGGAAGATCCCGGCGTGATGGCGCTCTTCCGCACGATCCCCTTCTTCCCGCAGGCGGAGCCGGACGAAGCGAACCACCGCGCGACCGGCGTCATCCACGGCCTGATCGGCGGGAAGACGCCGGCGTACTTCTTCGACTTCAACGTCTTCCTCCCCACGTCCGACGGCGTCGGCATCCACTTCGTCACCGTCGCGATGTTCGACTTCGGCAGCTGGGAGCTACCGGTGTTCCAACTGGAACGGCTCCGCCAGGACGTCGTCGCCGACATCGCCTGCGAGCAGCAACGCAACCCGATCGGCTCGGCCGTCACGCTCGTCAGACGAAAACCGTTCACCGCCAACCGCCGCCTGCACGGGCCCGACGCGCACGCGATCAATGCCTTCTTCCGTGATGAGTTGTGCGAGTACATCGAGCAGCACGACCGCTGGGCGATCGAGTCGACTGGCCGCTGGCTCGCGGTGTGCCGGAAGTTCGAACAGGTGCCGGTGAAGGCGTACCCAAAATTCGTGGAGGAGGCGTGCGGGTTTCTGGGGGCGTTCGCGGAGAATTGGAGGGCTTCGAAAGCTACAGGGAACCAAAACCCTTGAGCGACGAAGCGATGGCGTGATTGATATGCAGTTGTCGCCGGCAGTAGTTTGGTCGCGCACTAGCCCCGACTTTCTCTACAAACTGCGTGGACCATATGGCTAGACAGATAGTCCGATGGCGACAGGAAGAGGATTGCGATGCGCCTCCCAGCGACACCGCAGCAGAACTCATCGCAGGCCGCGTGCCCGACCACGTGATACCGTTCAAGTTTCGCGGTATCGCCCCTGACTACGCAAGCATGGTTCCGCCCATGCGTGTCATCGCGCGAAAGGGGCTGGCGTGCGGACTCGTGTTCGAGATCGAGTTAAGGACGTCAGCAGCGGGCGATCTTTCCGCCTATTGGGAGTGGTACAAGCGCGTGGGGGCATTCATGGTCGCCAATGAGGTCAAGCTGGTTGGCTACGACACACGCTTGAATCAGTTTTACCCTGTCGGATGCGAGCCGGCATATGGAATCGACCTAGAGCTGATCGCTACCAACCACGTTCACGCTCACTTGGGCGTCGGCTTCGTCGAAGAGCTAACGCGACACGTCCCGACGCCCCTCAAGGTCATCGGCGGCAACCCGCCCTACGACGCTCTCGGACGAGGCTGGTACACAGATGCTGCAGAAGATGCCGACGACCCAGAACGCCTTACGAACGCTGAGCGGCTAGGTTTGTGGACCAACGAATGGAATCAACGGGCAATTCTGCAGCTCGAATGCGATACCTACTACACAAACAGATCACTCTTTCCTAACTCTTCGGACGATCGCTTGCTCGAAGACATCTACGACTTCTTGAGCGGCGTGAGCGCTACTAGCGCTTCGGGCTGGGGCACAGTGATCGCACAAACGGGGTGGGTGGCGGCAGCCGTTTCGCGAGAAGGTGCTGGACTGTTCATTGCCGCCGACCGTCACCGAGCATTGTTTGAGCACATGCGGCAATGGGTGGTCGAGAACACGTCTAGCACGGTTGAATACGTGCAAGGCAGTGCGGAGCCGATGGCTCGACGCTTTTTCAAATGGTGAACGGCAGCGGACACGATGTCCATCACGCCGCCGCTGCTTGCGATTGCCGGATCGTCAGGTTCTTCCCCACCACGCCCGGCTCGAACACGTTGACCTTCCGCGGGTCGACGAACAGCTCTCGGCTCACGCCGCTCTTCAGGCTGGGGTCGGCCTCGACGCGGACGATCTTGTGTTCGTGCAGCGCGGTGCTCACGTACGCGTCCATATCGTTGCCGAGCGGCTCGACGACGTTCACCTTCAGCTCGATCGCCTTCGCATCTTCAGACGTCTTGTGCAGGTGGAAGTGTTCCGGACGGATGCCGAGGACGACCTGCTTGTTCACGTACGCGGCCAGCTGCGCCGTCAGCTCGGCCGGGATGGGCATCTTGAAGCCGGTGCCGGGCGTGACCACGCGGCCCTCCATCACTTCGGGCTCGTCGCTTCGCTGGGCGACCTTCTTCGCCTCGGTGAGTTGCCCTTCCTCGAAGATGAGCTTGCCGCCCTCGCTCTTCAGGATGCCGTCGAACATGTTCATGGGCGGCATGCCGATGAAGCTGGCGACGAAGCGGTTGGCCGGCGCGTTGTACGTGACGAGCGGCGTGTCCTGCTGCTGCACGATGCCGTCCTTCATGACGACGATGCGGTCGCCGAGCGTCATCGCCTCTTCCTGGTCGTGCGTCACGTAGATCGTGGTGGTCTTGAGGCGCTGGTGCAGGCGCTTGATCTCGGCGCGCGTGGTGACGCGCAGCTTGGCGTCGAGATTCGACAGCGGCTCGTCGAAGAGGAACGCGGCCGGCTCGCGGACGATCGCGCGACCGACGGCCACGCGCTGACGCTGACCGCCGGAGAGCGCCTTGGGCTTGCGTTCGAGCAGGTGCGTGATGTCGAGAATGCGGGCGGCGTCCTGCACGCGCTTGTCGATCTCCGCCTTCGGGAAGCCGCGCAGCTTCAGGCCGAACGCCATGTTCTTGTACACGCTCATGTGCGGGTAGAGCGCGTAGTTCTGGAAGACCATCGCGATGTCGCGATCCTTGGGTGGGACGTTGTTCACGACCTTCTCGCCGATGCGGATGGTGCCGCCGCTGATCTCCTCCAGGCCGGCCACCATGCGGAGCGTGGTGCTCTTGCCGCAGCCGGACGGGCCGACGAGGACGATGAATTCGCCGTTCGCGATGCGGACGGTGATGTTGTCGACCGCTTTGACGTTACCGGGATAGATCTTGACGACGTTCTCGATGTCGACGCGTGCCATGAATCGGGGTCCTCGCTTCTCTGACGTGAAGGCTTCTCCGCGGGCCGCAATGATACAGGACGAGGCATGCGGATGCACCGCGGAAGCGAACACGTGACGGGGCGATGCGTGAAGCGCGTTTCTCGCCCGCCCACTCGCCCACTCGCCTACTCGCCCACTCGCCTACTCGCCCACTCGCCTACTCGACCTTTTCCCGTCGACTCCCCCACCGCCATCGCTATAGTCGATCGCGACCGATCCGCCGCCGACCTTTTGCACCGCAGAAAGCTGTTACCAGAACGATGGGCAAGCCGACCGGATTCAAAGAGATCACCCGTGAGACCGCCAAGCGCAGGCCCGTTGAACTGCGCATCCTCGACTGGAACGAGATCTACCTCCCCGTCGAAGACGACCTGCTGCGCAAACAAGGCGCCCGCTGCATGGACTGCGGCGTCCCCTTCTGCAACCACGGCTGTCCGCTCGGCAACCAGATCCCCGACTGGAACGACCTCGTCTATCGCAACAAGTGGCGCGAGGCGCACGAAGCCCTTGCGAAGACCAACAACTTTCCCGAATGGACCGGCCGCATCTGCCCCGCGCCGTGCGAAGAGGCGTGCGTGCTGCGGCTCAACGACAAGCCGGTGACGATCAAGACGATCGAGCAATCGATCAGCGATCACGCCTGGGCAAACGGCTGGATGGTGCCGCAACCGCCGACGACGCGAACGGGGAAGAAGGTCGCCGTCATCGGCTCTGGCCCTGCCGGTCTTGCGGCCGCGGCGCAACTGAATCGCGCGGGGCATGCCGTCACCGTCTTCGAGCGTTCCGATCGCGTGGGCGGCCTGCTCATCTACGGCATCCCGGACTTCAAGATGGACAAGTCCACCGTCGATCGACGCGTGAAGCACATGCAGGCGGAGGGCGTCGTCTTCAAGACGCGCGTCAACGTGGGCGTCGACGTGACAGTCGATCAGCTGCGCCGCGACTTCGACGCGATCATCATCGCGATCGGCGCGGCCGCGGCGCGCGAGGTCAACGTGCCGGGCCGCGACCTGCGCGGCGTCCACCTCGCGATGAACTACCTGCCGCAGCAGACGCAACTAAATGCCGGCGATCAGATCTTCGCCGAGCAGCAGATCAACGCGAAGGACAAACACGTCATCATCATCGGCGGTGGCGACACCGCAGCCGACTGCCTCGGGACGGCGCTGCGCCAAGGCGCGAAATCGATCCGCCAGTTCGACATCAACCCGCGCCCGCCGGACGAGTACAACCCCAACACGCCCTGGCCCAACTGGCAGCTCGTCCTTCGAACGAGCAGCGCACACGAAGAAGGCGAACAGCTCTACGGCCCTCAGCTGCGCGACTGGAGCATCCTGACCAAGGCGTTCGTCGACGACGGCGCAGGCAATGTGAAAGCGCTCCGGGCCGTCCGCATCGAGAGTCAGAAGGACGCCGAGGGGAATCGCACGGTTCGCGAGCTACCCGGCAGCGAATTCGAGATGCCGGCCGACTTGGTCCTGATCGCCATCGGCTTCAGCGGCCCCGAACGGTATGGCCCGATCGAGCAGTTGAAGCTGAACACCGATCGCCGCGGCAACATCGCCGTCGATGCGAACTACCAGACCAGCACGCCCGGCGTCTTCGCGTGCGGCGACGCGCGGCGCGGGCAGAGCCTGGTCGTCTGGGCGATCAGCGAAGGCAGACAAGCGGCGCGGTGCTGCGACGAGTTCCTGATGGGCACGAGCGACCTGCACCGGGTGGATTTGCTGTAGCTCACCACGAAGTCCTGGAAGCGCAACAAAAATCCCCCGGAGCAACTCCGGGGGACTTGATCGGGCTGGCGGGATTCGAACCCACGACCTCTTGACCCCCAGTCAAGCGCGCTAACCAAACTGCGCTACAGCCCGGTCGATCTCCGACGCCCTTCCGGACTTCGGACGGGGAACTGTATCACGAGGCCGATCGGTCCGCAATCGGGTTCGGAAATCACTGCGCCGGGAGCACGCACGTGGGGATTCCGGCGTTGATCGACGGACCAGCCGGGCCTAGATGCCCCGTGGCGGGGTCGATCTTGTGTGCAACGAGCGTGCCGGATTTCTGGCCGGCGACGACCAGCCACTTGCCGCCGGGGGCCAGTGCGATATGCCTCGGAACACGAGCGCACTGCACGTGCTGGACAACCCGCGGCTTCGACGCATCGCTCACGTCCACCACTGCAATCGCATCGCGCCAGTCGGGTCCCTTGCTGTTGTCGCGAATGCTGACATACGCCGTTCGGCCGTCATCCGTGACCGACACGTGGGCGAGCGACAGCGCCTCTCGCGACACCTCGGGCGACAACGCGTCGACCTGCGATGCGAGCTTCAACGCTGTGCCATCCCACGTGTAGATCGACAGCGTGTTCGACAACTCATCCGCGACGTAGAGCTTCGTCCCATCTCGCGACCAAGTCGACATTCGCGGCCCCGCGCCGGCGGGCGACTTCACTCGGGAGACGACTTCGATCGACGCGTCCGCCTTCGCGCGGAAGATCGTCACCTCGTCGCTGCCGAGATCACACGCGGCGAAGAGGTCCTTCGCGACCGGACTCGGCACGACGCTGTGACCGTGCGGGCCCTTCTGGCGCGACTCGATCGGGCCGCCGCCCGCGCCGACTTCGCTGCTGACGGCGTCGCCGATCGAGCCGTCGTCGTTCAAGCGAAGCGACGCGAAGTGCCCGCTGCCGTAGTTGGCGACGACGAGCGTCCTGCCATCTGGCATCACCGTCAGGTGGCACGGCCCCGCGCCGCCGCTCTTCGCGTCGTTCAGGTGCCGCAGCGGTGCATCGACGGCGTCGATCGCGAATGCGCTCACCGCGCCGCCACCCACCTCGGCGACGCTATACAGCGTCTTGCCGTTCGGCGCGAGCGCGAGGAACGACGGGTTCTTCACCGTCGCGACGAGCTTCGGCTCGCCGACGAACTCGCCCTTCGCGTCGTCGAACGAAACGCAGTAGATGCCTTCACTGGAAGGCCCGGAGTAGCCGCCGATATAGAGCTTCATGAGGTCACCCCGCGCCGTCGGCGCGAGCAGCAGGAGCATGGCGAGGAACAGAGATCGCATGTTGGTTGATCTGCGCACGGGCGACAGGTCGGACATCCATGGAGCGGGGTATCGGAGATGCACCGTGCGTCAGAAGCTCACGAGTGACGCAGGCGTGTCGACGCGGAGCACGCTCTCCTGCTTGAATCGCGACTTGTACGTCGCGCGGAGCTGATCGAGCTTGCGGCTCATCAACGGCGAGCCGTCGTGGATCACAATCAGCATGCGCGACGGCTCGCGGACGACGGAATCGTTGTCCTTCCATCGGCCCGTCGCGTCGATGATCGTGAAACCCGCTGGCAACGCGTCGGCGATGTCCTTGCGGACGAACTCCTCCCACGCCGCCGGCGGAATCACATCTCCTTTGTCGCCGATGCCGAGGCCGAAGTAGATCGTCGTGACGACCTGTTTTGTCGCGCTCGTCGGCACTGCCACTGTATCAACGGCGGCGGTGGTGCTCGTGGAGGAGTTGCCGACGATGCAGCCGGCGCTCAGCGCGCCGACCAACAGCAAAGAGAGGAGTCGCTTCATCGTGCGAGGGAGTGTACCGCGGCGTATCATCGCGGGAACCATGGACGAACTCACAAAAGACGAACGCGAGGCGCTCAAGGCTTTCAAGAAGAAATTGAAGGCGACTCAGCTCGACGAGGACAGCCGCCTCGGCCGAGGCCCGCTGAGCGGCAGCGGCGGCGAACGCATCGTCGCCATCACCCCGCCGGCCGGGCATGGCAAGACGGTCTGGGAGACGCTCGCCACGAAAGGCTACCTGAAGCGCGACGGCAGCTTCTACGAACTGGCACGGTGGAAGGAAGGAAACGCCTGAGATTTGCGATTTGCGATTTGCGATTGAAGACGACGTAGTTCGACCATAGCAGTCGACTCACCGACTCACCGACTCACCGACTCACCGACTCACCGACTCGCCGACTCACCGACTCACCGACTCGCCGACTCACCGACTCACCGACTCGCCCACTCATGTCCTCCCTCTTCTCCCCCCTCACGCTTCGCGGCCTCACGCTTCGCAACCGCGTCGGCATGTCGCCGATGTGCATGTACTCCTGCGCCGGTCAGGACGGCCGGGCGACGGATTGGCATTTCGTTCACTACCCGACACGCTCGGTGGGCGGCGTCGGGCTCGTCATCGTCGAGGCGAGCGCCGTCGAGCCGCGCGGCGTGATCTCGCCGACCGATCTCGGCATCTGGTCTGATGACCACGTGGCCGGGCTGTCGCGGGTCACGGAACTGGTGCATGCGAATGGCGCGGCCTGCGCGATCCAACTCGCCCATGCGGGTCGAAAGGCTGGCTCGTTCGTCGATCCCGTCACGAAGGAATCGCGGCTCGACCGCGTCGCGCCGAGTCCGTTCACCGATCACCCCGACCACGACCCGCCCACCGCGCTCGACGACGCCGGCATCGCGCACACGATCGACCTCTTCGCGAGCGCCGCCCGGCGAGCGATCAACGCGGGCTTCAAGGCGATCGAACTGCACATGGCGCACGGCTACCTGCTGCACGAGTTCCTGTCGCCCCTTTCGAACCACCGCACCGACTCCTACGGCGGCAGCTTCCCGGCCCGCTGCAAGCTGCCGCTCGCGATCGTCGATGCAGTCCGCAAGCTCATGCCCGATTCGATGCCGCTCTTCGCGCGCATCAGCGCGGTCGACCCGGAAGAAGGCGGCATCACGATCGAGGACAGCGTCGCCCTTGCGCGCGAGCTGAAGCGCTACGGCGTCGACCTCGTCGACTGCTCGAGCGGCGGCATCACCCGCAAGGGCTGGCTCCGCAAGGGGCCGGGCTATCAGGTGCCGTTCGCGGAAGCCGTGAAGCGCGGCGCCGGCATCGCGACCGCCGCCGTGGGCGAGATCACGTCGCCGAAGCAGGCCGAGGAAATCGTCGCATCCGGCCGGGCGGATGTCGTTCTGCTGGCGCGCGAACTGCTGCGGAATCCGTACTGGGCGTTGAACGCGCAGCGCGAGTTGACGCCGGAAGATTATCACTGGCCGACGCAGTATCGGTCGGCGATTGGGTGAAGGCGATGCCGCACGAGGAGCCGCCAGCTTCATTCGTTCGCTTCGTGCCGAGCGCCGTGAAAGGCATCGCAGGCGTGGACGAAGTCGCGATCGGTCCCGACCGGCTCATGCTGCGGATAGGTGACGCGTGGCAGGCTCATGCCTTCGCAGAGATGAAGGACCGCGTGCGTTGGCTGACGGGCGCCACGAGTTGGTCTGGCAAGTCGGGCCGGGTGGTGGGCGATCTGCGCTTCGATCGCGAGGTGTACACCCGGGCCACGCTGCGCTTTGCCACGGTCCCGCCAATCGAGATCGCCATGCCGCACGGCCGGCCGACCGAGTACCCGCACAGCGACTTCTGGCTCGCAACGAAGATGGTGCAATCCGGAGGGTTTCACTTCTTCGACCGCGCGATCGGCGCGGGCATTGAAGGCAGCGAGTCGGTCCGTCCGCCGACGCGCGTGCAGCTGGCGGTTCGGCGCGTTTTGGGTCCTTTGGCGATGCTGTCCATCGCATGTTTTCTGTTCACGATACTCGCGAACTTCCCCACGTCGCGGTTGTTGTCGTGGTTCGAGTTTCCCATGTCGCACATGTCGGTCGCGTGCCGGGATAGCTCGGGGCGCATCTATGTCGGGCATCCCATGCTCGGGCGCATCCAGCGCTACACGCCGAACGGCGAGTTCGAGTTCAGCTTTCGCGGCGCGAGCGGTGGGCCGGAGTTCTACATCGCCGACGATGGAACGCTGCGGACGAACCCACTGAAGAGGACACATACACAGGACACGTACTCGCCCGACGGCGACTTCATCCGAAGTATTCAGCTTGCTCCGCCCGGCGCTAGAGACCGGATCGAACTTCACGCCTCTTGGGAACTGGTCCCGCACATCCGCGACGACAACGGAAGAGTGCTGGTTCGAAACCGGTGGTGGCTGCTGCCTATCGCTTCGCCGCTCTACGCGATGGCGTGCGTGATGGTTGTGGTGGTGCTGGGCATGGTGCTCGACCCCGCGCCACAACGCGTGAAGCGCATCGTGGCATGAGGTGGCGCGAGATCGCTTCTGGCGCAGACGTCGGTCTTCGCTTGCGCCCAGACGCCGGTGTTTGAGCGGTGGCGAAGACCCAAGTCGCCCGAACTGCGAGAACGCCACCTCACCCAAAGAACGGGCTCCGCGGCGGGCCCTTCGGGTGCGGGGCGTGGCGCGGGCGGACGCCGCCGCCGGGGTTGAGCGGGGCGGCGAGCGGCGAGCCCTGCGCCGGCTTCGGCTTCATCGGCTGATTCGGGTGGCTCCCCTGCTGCAGCACCTGGCGCGGCGTCTCGATCGGCCACTCGCGCGGGGCTTCCAGACCGGCCTTCGTGTTCCGCGCCTCCTCGTACAGCGCGAGCATCTGAGGGGTCACCGCTTCGAGCGAGTACTTGTCCACGATCATCTGCTCCGCCGCGCGGCCGAGCGGGCGAAACGCGGCGGGGTCGTCGAGCACCTTGAGCGCCTTTGCGGCGAAGTCGTCGGGATCGAAGAAGTTCGCGAGCAGGCCGTTCTGGCCGTCCACGATCATCTCGCGGATCGGCGCGGTGTCGCTGCCGAGCACGACGGCGCCGGCGCTCATCGCGTCCATCATGCTCCAGCTCAGCACGAAGGGAACGGTGAGGTAGATGTGCAGGTCGCCCGCGGCGAGCATCTTCGCGAGGTCGAGCGGGTCGATCCGGCCGAGAAACTTGATGCGATCGAGGTCGTACTGGTCCTGCGACAGCACCCATTCTTTGAACGACTTCCCGCCGGTGTATTGCTCGTCGCCGCCGTAGGCGATGCGGTCGGTGCCAGCGATCAGCACGATCACGTCGCTCCGCTCGGCCACGATGCGCTTGCACGCCTTCATGAAGATGTCGAACCCGCGCATGCTCTCGAAGCCGCGCGAGCAGTACGTGATCACCTTGTAGCCCGCGGGGATCTCCACGCCGCCAATCGTGCGCGGGCCGGTGCGTTGATCGACTGACGGCCGCAGCTCTTCGTTGAAGCCGTGATAGACCTTGCGATCGATGCCGTCGAAGACGACGCGGAGCTTCTGGTCGTACTCGCCCGGAAAGCGGCTCTTCTGGAACTGCGTGGGGCAGTAGCCGAGCTGGCAGTTGTTGAGGTCGAGCAGGATCATCGCGTTGCGGCAGCGCGACCGCATGTACTTCATTTCGTCGAGCTGCCAGCCGAGGTCCTTGCGGAAGTCCATGTCCGAGTTGTCATCGTGCGGGCGATAGAAGTATTCGAAGAAGTTGATGACCGGGACGTCGGGGTAGATCTCGCGGAGGAAGAGAGTCGAGCCGAACCCGCTGTGCCCGACGATGAGGTCGGGCTTGTCGATCTTCGCGGCGCGCAGCGCGCGGTAGACGCCCTCGCAGTGCCAGATGGTGTTCTCGAAGGTGCGAGAGCAGAAGTGGTTCTGCTTGGTGGCGCCGCCCGTGGTGCGGTATTGGATCTTCCGGATGCCACCGACGACGCCCTCCGGCGTCTCGCTGACAAAGCTGGTCTGCCAGCCGAGCTTGTCGACGAGGTGCGCCGCGATGTGGCCGAACTGTGCGGGGAAATTCTGGTGGACGTAGAGGACGTGCATCGGCGGACAGTATGCGGCGCGCGACGCTTGCCGGGCAAGTCGGGGTCATTCCTTCGACGTCGCCGACGCGGACCGCGACTCGGGTGGTCGCAGGTCGAGCGGTTCGAGGCCCAGCTCCTTCTCCACGCGCTCCGCGACCACTGTCAGCTCCGACCACGCGCGGAAGTACACCTCGATCATCGCATTGATGAGGCTTTCGGTGATGCTCATCAGCCCGCCGATGTCGTTGTCGGCGGTGAGGTCGGGGATCGCGAAGCCGGCGAGCGTGCCGCTCGTGATCTTCGCGTCGGCGAACGGGTACCGCACACGCGCAAGCTGCGATTGGATGTCGCGATGCGCGGCAAACATCTTTCGGCCGTTCGATAGCACCGCTTGCACGTAATGCTCGTTCTTCTGTTCGGAGTCGAAGTAGCTCAGCAGCGATGCCTGCTGGGCGAACAGTTCGCGCAGCTCGGCGAACCGCTGCTCGAGCGAGCGGATGTGTTGCAAGATGCCGACCAGGCCGTTCGAGCCTTCGCTCTCTCCGGCAGCGGGCTTCACGTCGTATTCGCCGTAGTCGTCCTCGGGCTTGACGTCGAGCATCGGCTCGTCGGACTTGTGCTGGTCGGCGTCGATCGCCAGCGCGACCTGCAGCCGACGCAGGTTCGGCGCGATCAGCTTCGCGAGTTGCTCGACGCGTCGTGACTGGTCCGCTTGCGCTGTGCGTAGCTCGGCACGGACCGTGTCGAGATCGAGCTTCGCGAGCTTCAACTCGCCGGGCTTCACCTTCCGTACGGTACCCGCGAGCGCTGCGCGGACGGCGATGAGTTGGCCTATCCGGTCGTCGGCCTTCTCCCACGCTTCGGTGAGCGGCCGGGCCTTCTCGGCGTTGGCACGCATCGCCTCGCGATCGGCGAGGAGCATCTCGCACCGCGCTTCGAGCCCCTTCGGGATCGACTCGTTCGGGACCGCGGAGGGGCGCCAGAAGTTGAGGAGCGCGCCGTGGAACTTGCCGGCCGTCTCGTGCTTGCTGCGACGTTCCTGGCGGACCTCGTCGGTAGCTTCGACGGTGATGAGGTTCACCGCATCCGCACGTCGGCCGAGGCTGTCGCGGTAGGTCTGCTGCGTCATCAGCTTGCAGATGACGTCGAAGCTGCGCACGAGGTGCTTGGCCGACTGCTCCATCTGGAACGGCCCCTCCGCGCCATCCCGCTCCGCTGCGGCGATGCGCTGGCCCATCGATGGGTGCGTGCCGAAGAGCGACGCCTTCTCCTTCATCGACAGTTCGATCAGCTCGCGCCGCGCCTTCTCCGGGATCTCCTTCGCGCGGCGATTCACCAGTTCTGGCACGTTGTCTGGGAGCTTCATCTCGCGCAGGCCGGCGTCGAGTTCGCGGAACACCAGAGATTGTGCCGCCGACATCAGCGGCAGCGACTTCAGCAGGTCGATCGTCCCGTCGGAGCCGACGACGCGCGAGCTGTAGCGGTCGGCGTTGTACTCCATCTGCTTCATCAGCACCGAGCTGAAGAGCGCGCCGACGTGCATCAGCACCCACAGGATGCACCGCGCGAACCACACGAAGAGCGACGCGATGGCCGCGATGAGTTGGAACGACCAATGCTCGGCGTTCTGGCGCGTCTCGACGAGCCATTCGTCCCACTGGTCACGCTCGTACACCGCGCGGGCGAACCAGCGATTCACGCAGATGATGAGGAAGCTCGCCCGCATGGCGACGCGCTGCGCGAAATGTCCGAACTCGTGCGCGAGGACGCCGACGAATTGCCGGCCCGTCATCGTGGCGAGGAGCGGCAGGCCTATCGTGAGGACGAGGGAGCCGGTGAGCAGGCTCCACGTGCTCTTGAAGCTGGCGCTGGCGTTGGCGTCGAGGTCGATGTCGATCCGTGCCGGCCGCGGCGCGCCGAGCTTGTCGCACAGCTTGTCGACGAACGCGTACAGCAGCGGCTGCTCGTCGCGGTTCAGCGCCTGCGGCGCGTGCACCTGCCGATGGCGGGCGAGGAACGGCTTCAGCATGAAGAAGACGAGGATCGCGCCGGCGATGATCGGCGTAACGTAGAGTAGCCCGAGGAAGATCACGCCGCGCCCGCGCACGCCGGTGTGGAAGAGCGCGGTCCCGTAGATCGCCCACAGGTACACGCTGTATCCCGCCGCGGCGACGATGCCGACGTACACCAGCGGCAGTAGCACCATCAGCGTCGCGACGATGAACAGCGCCAGCACATACAGCGGCGACGGACGCGGCCGACGGATCGGCTCGTCGAGCGCGGCGAGGAACCGCGCCGCGATCTGACTGGCCGACTCCGTCGCAGACTTCGCCTTGGCAGTACCGGCAGGCTTCTTCGAGAGCGACTTCATCACCGCGGACGACTTTGAAGCCTTGGCAGACGACGCCAGGGCCGCGCCGGAGGCGCGGGCGGGTTCAGCGGAGTTCGACATGGCGCAGGCGCCTCCCGTTCAGATGCGGCACGTGGTTCCACGAATGACGCGGAGAAGATAACGCCTGCCGAGCAGAATTGCCGCCAAAGTGTCAGCCAGTATGGACGGCGGCCGACTTTATAAGCGCGCGGGGCGAGTTATCGGTCCGTACCTTGACGTGCACTTCATCGTCACCATCCGTAAAACCCGTTTCCCTTGCAGGTTGGACCTCAACCGGCAAGAATTGCGCTGCCGGTCCTAAACCGACCCTCCGTCGCAACCGATCTACATCCTGTCACCGCCTTCTTTCCCGGAATCCCACCGCTTCTGTGGCGATGGGTGTCCCTCGGGACAGGTCGGCGAGACAGATAAACAGTTCCGGTTGTGCGGATTGTTCGGAGCGGATCTCCGATAGATCAACCTCGCCGAACCGACCCCACGGGAGACCATGCACATGCCCCAGCAAGCCAAGCCCAAAGACGTCCTCACGACCGGCGAAGTCGCCAAGATCTGTAACGTCGCCCCGCGCACCGTCAGCAAGTGGTTCGACAGCGGTGCCCTGGTCGGCTACCGCATCCCGGGCTCGAAGGACCGTCGGATCCCGCTCAACCAGCTCATCAAGTTCATGAAGCACCACGGCATGCCGTTGGATGGTCTCATGAGCGGCGGCACCCGCGTCCTGATCGTGGACGACGAGGCCGACATCGTCGAAGTCATCGAGAAGGTGCTCGAGGACGAAGTGAAGTACGAAGTCGAGGTCGCCAAAAGCGGCTTCCAGGCCGGCATCCAGGCGGAGAAGTTCCGCCCGCACGTCATCCTGATCGACCTGCACCTGAAGGATCTCGACGCGAAGGAAGTCGTCAAGGCCGTCAAGCAGAACCCCGACCTGCAGCTGACGAAGGTGATCGCCCTGTCCGGCAAGGCGACCGACGCCGAGTTGAAGAGCCTGAACACCCAGGGCTTCGACGGCCACCTGAAGAAGCCGTTCCACGTGCGCCAGGTCATCGGCGCGATCGAGGAAGTGACGAGCGTGGTGTACTGAGACCTGCGGTGACCTGCGGTCGGCACGACCGACCTGCACTTGAACGAACGACGCCCGCGTGCTGCGACAGCAGCCCGCGGGCGTCGTGCATTCCGGCTCACTCCCCCGCTCGCGGGGGAGGGCTGGGGTGGGGGTTTGCAATTTCTGACGCGCGAAGAATGTCGCTCGTTACGATGCCGCTCGTGCAGACGCAGACCCAGGCCTCCCGCGTCCCGCCAGCACGCCCGCGTCCCGTGGCGGCGGGGTATGCGCCGCTGCCGAACGAGCGGCTCGTCTTCCTGCTCGAAGACAACGCCGACCGCGTCCGCGAGATGGCGGAGGTGCTCGAAGCGCTGCTGCCTCAGCATAACGTCGTCGTCTACGCCCGGGCGGACGAGGCGGTGAGCGAGTTCGATCGCCTTCAGCCGCACATCGAACTCTGCTCGCTCGACCACGACCTGCTGGTCGAACCAGACGACGACGCCGGCGACGGCCGCACGATCACAGACGCGATGGCCTGCCGGGCCGCGACGTGCGCGGTCATCGTTCACACGTCGAACGCGCCCGCGGGCAACGCGATGGTGCACACCCTTCAACTCGGCGACTGGCCCGTCTGGCGCGTCTACCCGCTGAACGACCTCGCGTGGATCGCGGGCGAATGGAAGGCGACCATTCAAAAGCTAATTGTGCTGGGGTACGTGAAGCCATGACGCCGCAGATCACCACCTCCCGCGTGCACCTGCGCCCGTTCAAGCGTGACGACGCCGCCGACGTGTTCGCGTACGCGTCCGACGCGGAGATGACCCGGCACGTCACGTGGGACGCGCACCGCACGATCGACGACAGCCGCGCGTTCATCGACATGGTGCTTGGCCGACGCGCCGACGAGCACACGTGGGCGATCACGCTACGGCAAGGCGCGGGCAACGTCGTGGGCGCGATCGAGGTCGGCCCGTGCAATCTGCCCGCCGTGCAACTCGACTACTGCCTCGCCCGCGATCACTGGAACCGCGGCCTAACGAGCGAAGCCGCGAAGGCCGTCATCGCCTGGGCGTTCTACGCGCATCCGCACGTCGTGTCGGTCGTCGCGTGCGCGGTTGCGGAGAACATCGCATCGCAGCGCGTGATGGAGAAGTGCGGGATGACGTTCGAGCGCGAAGAACTGCACCGCTGGGCGAAGTACCCGCAACCGGTGTTGCAGCGCCACTACCGACGCGAGCGAAACCAAACCGTTTAGCCGGCGAGCATGCTCGCCGCTTCTACCACAGGGCTCGGCGAGCATGCTCGCCGGCTAAGCAGGATCAATGCGCGCCCGAGACATGCGCCGCGTGACTCGCCGCGCCGAGTAAGCCGGTGTCTTCGTACGTGACGAGCTTGACGGGAATCGTCGCGATGAGCGATCGCAGCGACGCGGGGCCAGACTGTTCGAAGGCGTCGAGGAAGATGCGCGACGCCAGCCGCGAGCGGAGCGTGGAGTTGGCGATCCCGCCGGCGACGTAGACGCCGCCCGTCGCGAGGAAGCCGAAGGCGAGGTTGGCGCACGTCGCGCCGAGCAGGCTCGCGAACGTGTCGAGCGTGCGCGTGGCGAGTTCATCTTTGCCGTCGAGCGATGCGAGGGATTCGCCACTGGGGACGCCGTCGAGCGTTGGCGACTTCGGGTCGCGCAGGCAGGCGTAGATCGACCGCAGGCCGGGCCCGGAGAGGACGAGTTCGCGCGTCACCCGGCCGAGGCCTTCCTTCGCACACAAGACGCGCATCGACTCGATGAGTTGCCACTCCGCCGCGTCGCGGGCGGGCAGGTCCTGGTGGCCGCCCTCGGTGGGGAACGGGCGATGGAAGCCGCCGGCGTCGTCGTAGATCATCCCGCCGATGCCTAGCCCGGTGCCGGGCGCGATGATGCACCGCGCACCCTTCGGCCGAGAGTGGCCGGCGCGAAGCGTGACGATCTGCTCGGGGAAATGCTCTTCGATCGCCTCAATACTCGCGGCATGCGCGGGCATGTCGTTCAACAGCGTGACGCGCTTCGCGTTTGCAATGCCGCAGCGATTGGCGATCGCATCCGCATCGATCGCGGGCCAGCGGGGGACGTTGGTGAGCGTGACCGACCGCCCTTCGACAGGACCGGCCAGTCCAAAGCAGGCATCGGTCAGCGGCGTCTTCTGCGACGCGAGGAACGTCTGCAGGATCGCGTCGAAGGATGGGTGATCGACGTTCTTGTACTTCGACGGCGCGGCCGTGAGCACGGGTTCGCCGTGATGGCCGTCCACTTCGTAGACCGCGAGGCGTGTGTTGGTTCCGCCGATGTCGCCAGCGAGGATGCGCATGCTTCGATTTCCGATTTCCAATTGCCGATTTCCGATTGAGGTCAGACGGAGCGAAGCAGTTTAGCCTCTTCGAGGCGTTGTGCCGCGTAAGCGATCGTTTCGATCGCGATGCCACTCTTGCGGGCGATGGTGGCGAGGTCGTTCGTGCCGTCGGATTGATTGAGGACCCAGAGCAGCGCCATCTCGAAGCCGGGAGGCTTGTTGGAGCCGCCGGTGTTGCTGTAGAGGCCGCGCTTGCCGAGTTGGGGTTCGCAGAAGGGGGAAAGGTTGAGGTAGCGCGTGTAGTGGGAGGGCGAGGGCAATTGGGAGGGCGAGGCTCCCGCCGAGCCAATGCGGATGCGCGATTCAGACGCTTCCGTCGTCGCGCATCCGCAAGGCTCGGCAGGAGCCTCGCCCTCCCCTTGCGATTCGCCCACCCGTTGCCCGTCCTCGCCTTCCGATTCGATCTCGCTCACCATCTCCCGCAGCACGTTCAGCGAATCCACCAGCGACGCCTCGCGCAGCAGCGACAGGTTGTCGTCGCTCGTGTGGTACTCCGGGTACTTCCCGTTCGGCGTCCGCATCAGCACGCCCACGGGCAGGTCGAAGCCGGGCGAGCAGTACTGTCGCTCGTCGTAGCCGTACGGCGAAAAGTCGTTCACCTGATGCGGGCGATTCGCGAGCACGCGCGTCGCGATGCGATCGATCGCCGCATCGCCCTGTCGCGATCGCTTGTAGTTCACGATGCCGGCATCGCCGAGGCAGCTCAGCACCAGGCCGTGACGGATGCGCTTCGCGTTCTCCACGTTTCGGCTCAGCCAGGCGATTGCCCCGACCGTGCCGGGGTTGAAGAGGAAGCGGTACGTGTACCGCTTCCGACGCGATGCCAGTTCGCGCGCGAGCATTGTCGCAATGACGATGCCGCTGAGGTTGTCGTTCGCGAGCGATGGGTGGCAGCAGTGAATGCCGAAGTGCACTGCGTGCGGCAGTTCGCCCGGGATGACGCACTCGGCATATGTGAGCGAGCCGGGCTGCAGAGTCGTGTCGATCTCGACGCGATAGTCACCCGGCGTGAGCGAGCGTTTCACTCGATCGCTCACGCAGAAGCCCCACGTGGGCGCGTAGTAGCTCGTGCGATACGGGATCGCGTCCGGCTTGTCCGGCAACGAGTGCACGTGCGGGAGCAACTCATCCAGCGGAAGCGTCGCGTGCATCGGCGCGCTGTAGTTGACGACGTGCAGCGTGCGGACGTTCGTGTCCGCGATCACGCTTCCATCCGGCGACGTGAGCGTGGCGCGGCGCAGGTTCCACTCGTTCGGGATCGTCCAGTCGAACGCGGCCGTACCGGTCGGCACTTCGGTGAACGCGAGCGGGATGTGTTCGCCGATGATGCGCAGCGTGGCGCGAAGCCCGTCGCCGGTGATGGACCGGCAGATCGGGTAGAGGCGGGCCGCGAGGTCGAGCATCTCTCGGCCGACGTTGTTCGGTTGATCAGCCACCGAGGAGAGGATATCCCGCGTCCCGAGGATGAATCACGCGCGGCGCCGCAGGCCAGACGATGCCGAACGCCGGGTCGTCCCACCGCACGCCGGCGGCGCTTTCGGCGCTGTAGGGAGCACTCAGCACGTAACTGAGTTCGCAGTGATCTTCGAGCGTGAGGTAGCCGTGCGCGAAACCCTTGGGGATGTAGAACTGATGGCCGTTCTCGGCGCTGAGTTCGACGCCGTGCCACTGCTTGTACGTGGGCGAGCCTGCGCGCAAGTCGATCGCGACGTCGAAGATTCGGCCGCGCGTCACGCGGACGAGTTTCGTCTCCGCGAACGGCTCGCGCTGGAAGTGCATGCCGCGGAGCGTGAACGCGCGGGCGTTGTACGTGGTGGCGACGAGCGCGACATCGGTGTCGAGGCCGAGCCTGGTGAACTGCTCGCGATCCCACGTGCGGACGAAGTAGCCGCGATCGTCAGACTTGCGATCGGGCGCGAGAACGAGGAGGCCGGGGATGGGGGTGGGAAGAGGGAGCATGGACGGTAGTTGATAGCTGGGAAGTTGATAGTTGATAGCGGAATGCGCACTCGCGTCTTCGCGATCAACTATCAACTTCTTCCCGCTATCAACTGAAGTACTCCCCGATCTGCCGCCGCGTGTACGCCAGCGGGTTCTCCATCGCGTGGCGGTACCATTCGACGGTCTTGGTGATCGCGGTCGGGGCATCCCACTTCGGAATCCACTTCAGCTTCTCGTGCGCCTTGGCGGAGTTGATGCGGAGGTAGGCCGCCTCGTGCGGGGCGTTCGGGTCGACGTCGGTGTGGTACTTGCCGCTGCCCCATGCCTTCAGTGCGAGTTGGACGACCGTTTCGACGGGCAGCGCATCGCGGTCGTCGGGGCCGAAGTTGTAGGCGTCGGCGAACTCGGATGGCCGGGCGGCGAGTTTCGCGGCGAGCGTCAGGTAACCCGTCAGCGGCTCGAGCACGTGTTGCCACGGGCGGGTGCTCGTCGGGTTTCGCAGGCGCACCGATTCGCCCTTCGCCATCGCGCGGACGACGTCGGGGATGAGCCGGTCCTCGCACCAGTCGCCGCCGCCGATCACGTTGCCGGCCCGCGCGGTCGCGAGCGACTTGCCGTGCTTGGCGTGGTCGCGCGGGTGGAAGTAGCTCTTGCGGAAGCTCTCGGTGACGATCTCGCAGGCGGCCTTGCTGCTGCTGTACGGGTCGTAGCCGCCGAGCGGGTCGGACTCGGCATACGCGTAGCGCGGGTCGCCCTTCTCGGCGTACACCTTGTCGGTCGTGATGACGACGACCGCGCATCGGCCGTCGTACTTCCGCACGGCGTCCAGCACGTTGGCGGTGCCGAGGATGTTGCTTTCGAACGTGTCGATCGGGTCGCGGTAGCTGCGCCGCACGAGCGATTGCGCCGCAAGGTGCAGCACGAAGTCGGGTTGATGCTTCTGCACAAGGCGATCGAGCATGCCGCGGTCGCGGAGGTCGCCGATCGTGTGGTCGCAGAGCTTCTCGCCGTGCGTGAGTTCGAAGAGCGAAGGCGTCGTCTCCGCGGGCAGCGCGTAGCCGAGCGTCGTCGCACCGAGTTCGTGCAGCAGCACGTTGAGCCAAGCGCCTTTGAACCCGGTCTGGCCCGTCAGGAGGACGCGCTTGCCTGCGAAGGAGGTTTTGAGTTGGTCGAACGTCACGTCAGATCACCACCTTGCGAGCGACGAATCCCTCGGCGTATTTCGTATTGCTCTCGAGCCCGCGAAGTCGCATCAGTCCGCGAAACGTCTCCTCATCGAACCAGTGCTTCGCGCGCTGCGTGCCGAAGTGTTCGCGGAGCAGGTCGCACTTCTTCTGCACGAGGTCGGGGTCCACCTGCACGTACAGGTTCGGCCGGCCGAGGTCGCCGTCCCATTTGGGGATCTCGTACTCCCAAACCGGGTGCGCGCGGAACGTATTCCAGGTGAGCTCGTTCACGACGCGGTGGTCCTGGTGACGGTCGTCGCCCTTGTGCGTGAGAACGAGATCAGGATCGACAGGCTTCAGTTGCTCGAAGACGTCTTTGATCTGCGGCTGCTGCTCGGGGAAGCGGGCGTCGCGGAACTCGTGGACCTGCACCGACAAGTTCGCGAAGGCGCACGCGGCGGCGTACGCCTGCGCGCTGTTTCGCGCCTCGTCCCCCCGCGAACCGATCCCGCTGAAGACGACCCAGGTGACGTGCACGCTTGGGTTGGATTGCAGCAGGCGCAGCACGGTCGCACCGGCACCGATCTCGATGTCGTCGGAGTGCGCGCCGAGGCACAGCACGCGTCTCACGGAGGCTAGGTCTTTCCACACGATCATCACATGCCACCACGGGCGGGACGCCCGTGCCACGAAAAGCGATGGCGAACGTCCAGCATTACTCAGTGCCGCTTCCACACCTGCCACGGCGCGGCGTCCTTCGCGTCGAGGTCGTCCAGCGTCATCTTTTCCTTGAACGTGTCCATGCATGCCCAGAAGCCGTCGTGGACGAACGTGCCGAGCCGGTTCGCCTTCGCGAGCTTGCGCGCAACGGTCGGGAAGATGTCGTCGGCCCCTTCGAAGTAATCGAAGATGCCGGGGCGAAGCACCATGTAGCCGCCGTTGATCCAGATGTCGGAGACGCCCGAGTCGACGAGGTCGGTCACCTTGCCCGTCTTGTCCGACTTCACGCAGTGGAAGCTGTAGCTCGGACGCACGCTGATGAAGCTGAGCAGCTTGTTCGGGTCCTGCTTCATCACGTCGACCATGGGCGGCAACGGCGCGTCGGTGAGGCAGTCGGCGTAGTTGGCGAGGAACATCTCGTCGTTGCCGAGGTGCTTGCGGACGGCCCGCAGGCGCTGGCCGATGCAGGCGTTCAGGCCGGTATCAACGAAGGTGATCTTCCAGCTGTCGATGTCGGTGCTGAGCAGCTTCAGATCGCGACCGCCGCCCGTGAGGACGAAGTCGTTCGAGAGGCACTCGTTGTAGTTGAGGAAGTAGTCCTTGATGACGTCGGAGCGGTAGCCCATCGCGAGGATGAACTCGGTGTGGCCGTAATGCGCGTAGTACTTCATCAGGTGCCAGATGATCGGGCGATGGCCGACCGGCACCATGGGCTTGGGGACGTTCTCAGAGTATTCGCGAAGCCGCAGGCCTTGCCCGCCGCAGAAGATGACGACTTTCATCGCTTGGTCCTTGGTCCGTAGTCCGTGGTCAGTAGTCAGTAGCTTTGACGAGTCGAGCGGCCACTACGGACTAGGGACCACTGACTACGGACGACTTAGAACACCTCCACCCCCGGGATCGGCACGACGAACTTGCCTCCCCAAGAGCGGATTTGCTTCATCTGTTCGCTGATCTCGTTCCGCAGGTTCCACGGCAGGATCAGCACGTAGTCGGGCTTGTCTTCGAAGATCTTCTCCGGGGAGTAGATCGGGATGCGGCTACCCGGGAGGAAGTTGCCCTGCTTGTGCGGGTTTCGGTCGACGGTGTAGTCGAGGAAGTCGGTGCGGATGCCGCAGTAGTTCAGGAGCGTGTTCCCCTTGCCCGGCGCGCCGTAGCCGACGATGCGCTTGCCCGCGCGCTTGGCGTCGATCAGGAAGCTCAGCAGCTTCCGCTTCGTCTCGCGGACGCGCTCGGCGAACGTGGCGTAGGTGCTGAGCCGCTCCAAGCCGAACTCGGCCTCGAGTTGCTTCATCGCCTTCACGCGAGGCGAGATCGGCCGCGGGTCGGCGTTGTGCTTCGCGTAGATGCGGATGCTGCCACCGTGCGTGGGGAGTTGTTCGACGTCGAACAGCGTCATGCCGTGCCGGGCGAACACGCGCTCGACGGCGCCGAACCCCAGATAGCTGAAGTGCTCGTGATAGATCGTGTCGAACTGGTTGTGCTTCATCAGCTCGACGAGGTGGGGGAACTCGATCGTGACGGTGCCGTTCTCCTTGAGCAGGATGGCGATGCCGTCCACGAAGTCGTTGATGTCCGGCACGTGGGCGAGGACGTTGTTGCCGAGGATGAGGTCGGCCTTCGCCTCGGCGGCTACTTCACGCGCCGTCTGTCGGCCGAAGAACTTCACGAGCGATGGCACGCCCTTCTTCTTCGCCGCCTCGGCCGTGTTCGCGGTGGGCTCGATGCCCAGGACCGGGATGCCCTTCTTCACAAAGAACTGCAGCAGGTACCCGTCGTTGCTGGCGAGCTCGACGACCTTGCTCCCCGCGTTCAGCTTGAGCTGGTCCGTCATCTGATCGACGTACCGCGAGCAGTGCGCGAGCCAGCTGTCGGAGTAGCTGCTGAAGTACGCGTACTCGGCGTCGAAGACGTCCTCGCGATTCACGTACGCGGGCAACTGCACCAGCCAGCAGCGGTCGCACACGTAAACGTGGAGCGGCCAGGTAGGCTCGGCGTGGTCGAACTTCGCGGGCGTGACGTGCCGCTGACAGAGCGGGCTCGTGCCGAGGTCGACGAAGGTGTGAACGAGCGGCGCATCGCAACTGCGGCAGCGGTAACGGGCGGGCTCGGGAGGATGGGTGGGCGATCGGCTCATAAGGACGCTTCGGGACATCGTTAACATCGGCCCGCCCCGTGCCCGACTTGCCCGGTTCTGGCGGTTCCGGAAGCGAACGTCCGATTGTAGCGATTTTGCGGACCTTGCCGCTTCGCAGTAAGGCCTTCTGACGCGCCGAATCCGCAGATATCCCCCGCACGTTTTCCCTTTCCAAGCCCGCCCTATCCGATATACTGCACAGCGACATATCGGCCCGAAGCCCGCTATTGAAGAGACGTTGTCTGTTTGCACTCACGTCCCTCGGCACTTCCAAGTGCGGGTTATGGCCTGAAGAAAGCTTGACGCCCGATTTACTTGCCGCATCGCCACCGCAGGCGACGCGCGGGACTCGTCCCGCCATCCGCTCCGCGTTCACGCGATCGGCCTTGTAATGACGGCCCATTTCATCCCCGACGGAGACCCCGCCGGGACGCGAGACGGAGTACCGCCATGGCCATCGCCACCGAAGACGGCGTCGTCGTTGACCTCATGCTCGGCAAGATGAGCACGATCGAACTGCGCTCCACCGGCGTGAAGTCGCTCGACGTGGAACGCATCGCTGCCGTCAACAAGGTCATCCGCCTTATCGAACAGGCCCCCGAGGCCGACCCGCCCGCCGAACTTATGGAACGCACCCTCGCCCGCGTCCGCCGCGCCGGCCGGAACTGATCGCGGGCTCGACGAGCACATCACACGAATCAAATTGCGGGACGGCACGGATCGCGGAGGGTCCGTGCCGTCTTCGCGTTTACGACGAAGGGTCGAGTGACTAGGGACGAGGGACGAGTGTGTGACTCTCGTCCCCCGTCCCTCGTCCCGCTATCCTGCCTCGCATGAAAGACCCCCGCTTCACGAAGCTCGCGGAGACGCTCGTTCACCACTCCATGAAGGTCACGCGCGGCGACAAGGTACTCGTCGAGGCGTTCGACATCCCGACCGACTTCACCTGCGAACTCATCCGCGCGATCGCTGGCGCCGGCGGGCATCCGGTCGTGAGCACGTTCCACCAAGCCGTCCTCCGCGCGATGTACCGCAACGCCAGCAGCGAGCAGATGTCGCTGATCGGCGAAGTCGAAAAGATCCGCATGGAAGGCGTGCAGTGCTACGCCGGCATTCGCGGCAGCCATAACATCAGCGAGATGTCGGATGTGCCGCGCGAGAAGATGGAGTTGTACGAGAAGCTCTGGTGGAACCCCGTCCACAGCGGCATCCGCGTGCCGAAGACGCGGTGGGTCGTGCTCCGCTGGCCGCACGGGAGCATGGCGCAGAACGCGGGCATGAGCACCGAGGCGTTCGAGGACTTCTACTTCAACGTCTGCGCCGGCGTCGACTACGCGAAGATGGAACGCGCCGCCAAGCCGCTCGAAGCGCTGATGGCCCGCACCGATCGCGTCCACATCAAGGGCCCGGGCACCGACCTCCGCTTCAGCATCAAGGGCATCGGCGCCAGCCCCTGCAACGGCGACCGCAACATCCCCGACGGCGAATGCTTCTCCTGCCCCACGATCGACAGCAGCGAAGGCGTCATCCAGTTCAACTGCAAGTCGATGTACCGCGGCACGGTGTTCAACAACGTCCGGCTCGAGCTGAGCAAGGGCAAGATCGTCAAGGCAGCCGCCGACAACGACTCGAACACCGCGAAGCTGAACGAGATTCTCGATGCCGACGACGGCGCCCGCCGGATCGGCGAGTGGAGCCTCGGCTACAACCCGCACGTCCTCACGCCCATGTGCGACACGCTCTTCGACGAGAAGATCGCCGGCAGCTTCCACTACACGCCGGGCAACAGCTACGAACACTGCGGCAACAACAACAAGAGCCAGATCCACTGGGACATGGTCTGCATCCAACGCCCCGAATACGGCGGCGGCGAGATCTGGTTCGACGACGTCCTCATCCGCAAGGACGGCCTCTTTGTGCTGCCGGAGCTGAAGGGGCTGAATCCGGATCAGCTGGGCGCGTGACGTCTGCTATACTGTTCGCCATGAGCGACGCGTCACGCGCTATCCTGGAGCAGGTCCGACGACTCACCCCCAGGGAGCAGGTGGAGGTGGCCGACGCAGTGCTGGAACTCGTCGACGGCCAGTCTGACGGCCTGCTCGCTGAGGATGACCCGGCTCTGGATGCCGAGATCAGCCGAAGGCTCGACGAGGTCGAGGCCGGTCGCGTGAAGACGGTGCCGTGGGAACAGGTAAGCGACTTGCTGCAGCGGGACATCGATGCTGCCCGTTGAGTTTCACCCGATCGCCGTGCGCGAGATTCGCGACGCGGTACGCTGGCAGGTCCGCAATCGAAGTCCTGACGTTGCCCAACGGTTCAAGGCAGAGCTTCACGTCGTGCTTGGCATCGTCCGCGAGACGCCGCTTCGGTTTCCCGAGACAATTCGCGGTGCGCGTCGGGCCATCCTAAGGCGATTCCGATAAGTAGTCGTATTCAAGGCATACCCTGACCGCATCGTAGTCGTCGCATTCCACCACGGCGCTCGCCGACCGGGGTACTGGAAACGACGCGCGAAGGAAACCTGATTCGGCGTCGCGAGGATTTCATTCCTGCGCGCGATCACGAACATCACGCTACGCGTGTCGGCCAGTTCGACAACAACTTCGACACTGCATCGCCTCACCGGCCGCGACATCGCGATCCTCTTCGCGTTTTGCCTGCTGCTGTTCGGCTACTCGTGTATGAGCGGCAAGCCTCTCGCAATGCACGAAGCACGCCTGCCGCAGCTCGCGCGCGAGATGCTCCACTCGGGCGACTGGCACGCGTGGCTCGTGCCGCATTCCGGTGCGCGGCCGTGGCTTGAACGACCGCCGCTGCCGCAGTGGATCGTTGCCTGCGCCTTCGCCGTGTTCGGCGAGTCGGTCGCCGTCGCGCGACTGCCGGGCGCGATCGCGGGCGCACTCACCTGCTGCTTCGTCGCGCTGACGGGCGCACGCCTGTTCGGGCGGCACGTCGGACTCGTCGCCGGCTTCGCGCTCGCGACGATGTACGAGTTCCTCGCCTACGCGACGTTGGCCGAGGACGAGGTCTACCTCGCGTGCGCCGTGGCGGCGTGCGTGTGGACGTTCGTGCGGGCGTGCGACGACGGCGACACAGAGAGGAAAGAGAAAAGAGAAATGAGAAAAACCGGAGAGGGTGAACAGGTCCACACGCCCTCTTCTCTTTCTCCTTTTCTCTTTCCTCTCCCCTTCTTCCTCCTCCTCGCACTGACTCACCTCATCCGCGGCCCCGCCGTGGGCATGATTCAGGTGGGCTCTGTCGTCGGCTCGTACCTGATCGCCTGCGCCGTCCTCGACCGCAGCTGGCGATCGCTCTTCGCACCGTGGGGGCCGATCGTCTGGATCATCGGCCTGCTCTTCTCGATCGCGCTCGGCGCGCTCTGGTACGTCTTCGTCGATCGCATCGAGCCGACGCTCTCAGACAATCTTCGCTACGACTTCTTCAGCGGCTGGGGTGCCGACCCGTGGTGGTACTACGGGCCGACGCTGCTGTGGACCACGTTGCCCTGGACGATCTTCGCGCTGATTGCGCTCGTGCCCGTCCTTCGCGGCGTTCGCTTCGATCGCTCGCGGCTCTTCGCGTTCTGCTGGGCGATTGTGCCGGTGATCGTCATGTCCATCCCCGCGCGAAAGAACCACCACTACCTCGTCCCGGTCCTCGCCGGCTGGGCACTGCTCGGCTCGATCGGGCTCACGCTCGTGTGGGAGTGGGGTTGCCGTCGTAACGAGCCATTCAAGAAAGTCGTGACGACGTACTCATTGGTCGGCATCGTCATTGCGATCGCGATCGTTGCGCTCTCGATCGGCGGCAAGCTTGAAGGTCCCGTCTGGTTGTCCTCACTCGTCGCTTGCATCGTCGCGGGACTCACCGTGGCCATCGGCGTCGGTGCTGCACGACAGCGTGCGCCGGTCGCATTTGCTTCCTTCCTCGCCTGCTTCTTCGTGGTCGCGTGCTGGCAACAGAGCGTCCACTGGATCTACGACGACAAGCGGATGGCCGACGAACGCTTCGTGCGCGACGTTGAACGCCTCGTCCCGAGTGAAGCGCCAGTGTTCGTCATCGCGAAGGAGTCGCTCGACTTCTTCCAGCAGCAGTTCTTCCTGCGTCCGAGCGCCCGCACGCTGCAGAACACCACGTGGCTGCTCGACCGAGCGATTCAGTCCCGAACCGTCTACGTCGTCACGCGGAAGTACGACGTGCCGTGGATCGAGGAGCACGTCGGCCCGACCGAACTCGTCCTCGAGCCACCCTACTCGCGTCGCGAAGAGGAAGTCGGCGGGTCTTCTGCTCGCTTCGTGTTGCTCAAGGTGACTTACAAACCCGATGCCGTCCGCGCCGACGCCGTGCCGATCGATGCGCTGCAAGCGATGCGTCGCCCCGACCCCGCCGACGAGTCACCCTACCTCGGCCCGCCGAACCCGACGCGCGTGCCGGACGGGGCGGACAAGCCGGCGTTCGAGCGACGGCATTGAGGCGATTCCGGGTTTTCGCAACGAAGGCGCGAAGAACCGAAGTCACGAAGAGGGAAACTGGAGGCAATGCGACTTCTGCGCAATTCTTCGTCGTGTCTTCGTCTCTTCGCGCCTTCGTTATGAGAACGCCGATTGAACAACGCGAAGCCAATTCCCCCCCATCACCTTCCCCACCGCCGCCTCGCTGAAGCCCGCCGCCGCCAGCTTCTCCGCCACGCGCGGCATGTCGCTGGCCGTCTCGATCTCCACCGGGATCTGCTCCCGCCCGAGCCCGCCGTCCATGTCGGTGCCGATGCCGACGTATTCGTCGCTGCCGGTCAGGTTGCAGATGTGCTTCACGTGCGCGACGACGTCGTCGAGGTTGCAGCGTCGTTTGCCGTACTCGTCGAAGGGCATGAGGAAGCGGTCGAAGAAGTTGATGCCGATCACCCCGCCCCGCTCGGCGATCGCGCGGATCATCGCGTCCGTCATGTGTCGCTCGTTCGGGTCGCTCTTCACGATCGATCGGCAGTTGCTGTGCGACGCGACGATCAGCTTGTCGGTGAAGTTGAACAGATCCCAGAACGACCGCTCCGCAAGGTGTGACGCATCGTGCACGATGCCGAGCCGATCGAACTCGCGCACGATCTCCCGCCCCGCCGGCGTGAGCGGCCCCGGCGTCGCGGTGCCGCCCGCGTAGCGCGTGCGCTGCCAGCTCAGCCCGACGAGCCGCACGCCGCGGTCGTAGAACATCTGCACATCGGCCGGCGTGCGGATCGCCTCGGCACCTTCCAATAGCAGCACGGCTTCTGGTCCCCTCTCCCGGTACGCCGGGAGAGGGTTAGGGTCTTTGTTCGACCGCCGCTTCAACTCCCCCGCCGCGAACCATGCGTCGTACTGCTTCAACTGCACGAGCGCCTGCTCGTGCGCCTCGGCCGGCGACGTGTACCCCGCGTGCTTCTGCGTCTGCGGCTGGCAGAAGATGGTCGCGAACACGAGCGATACGCCGCCCGCGCGCAGGTCGGGGAAGCCCACCGTCGCGATCTCGTTCTCCGCGATGGGCTGTTCGCGGGCAGGCTTGGTCACGTCGCGCCCGCGGCCGACGTTGTAGGCGAGGTCTAGATGCGCATCGACGATCGTCATACCGCTATCCTTCCCCGCCATGGGCGATCTCACAAGCACGAAGCTCATGTACCTGAAGGCGATCCTCTTCCTCGCGATCGGCCTGATCGCGGCCGTGCTGCTCTGGATCGACGCGCCGACCCTCCGCACCGCACTCCTGCTCGCGCTCGTCATCTGGAGCTTCAGCCGGGCGTACTACTTCGCGTTCTACGTGATCGAGAAGTACGTCGACCCGACGTATCGGTTTGCCGGGCTGTTCGACTTCGCGAAGTACCTGGCTCATGCGGGTCGATACCGCGGACGGCAATCCCGTTAACGTTGGGGCGCAAGCCATTCCGCGCCGGCCAGTTTCGCGACGCGCGTGGCACTGGGGGCGTTGTCCAGAAAAGAATCTTTTTGCTGGGACGAAAGCCGCTCCGGCCGCGTTATGAGGATGCGGCGATTTTATATCGATTCGCGCCATTTGCGGAAAATAGCTATTGCAGGTGCCCTCGGATCGATCTAATACGCTCGATACATCCCCTCGCCCGACACGCGCCGGGCGAGCTGCGTTTTTGCTCCTCTAACCCTTCCTCCGAAAGGGACTTAGCTATGCGGAAGTTTGCCCCTCTGACTGCAGTTGCCGCCCTCGGCGTCTGCGCTGCACTGGCCGTTGCCGGCGGCACCACGGCTGGTTCGCTCAAGCCCAAGCCCCCGACCACTCACCCCGGGCCGCCCTCGACGCACCCGTGCCCGCCCTCGACTCAGCCGCACGAGCCGCCGTCGACCCGGCCTCATCACCCGCCGACGAGTCAACCCCACGACCCGCCGTCCACCAAGCCGCACCACCCGCCCACGACCGGCCCCACCACGGGCCCGTCGCACCACGGCGGCGGTCATCACCACTGATCCGCTCGCGTCCACGACGCGGCAACCCGAACCCGCCTGCGGGCCGGGCCGGTCCCGGTGACCCTGTCGGACATCCCGTCCGCCTCGCTCTCCGGAACCGCGCCCGGCCCGTGGTCTGTCGTTTCGCAATCGATCTTCCTTGCGCCTCGGTCCGACCGCTCGCCCGATGCCCCGCGCCGCGTCAACCTCGCTTCGAATCGACAGCCCGTCCTGCTGCGTCGTTCGCGCTCGCGCCGCGCGACCCGCATTCTCCCTCGTCGAACTCCTCGTCGTCATCGCCATCATCGGGCTGCTCGTCTCCATCCTCCTTCCCGTCCTCGGCAAGGTCCGCGAGTCGGCCAACTCCGCACAGTGCCTGTCGAACCTCCGCCAGATCGGCCTGGCCATCGTGAGCTACGCCAACGACCACCGCGGCTCGCTCGTCCCCGGCGACCACGTCGGCCTGATCGACGGCTTCACCGCGCCCGGCGCGGGCAACTGGTGCGATGTGCTCGTCGAGGGCAAGTACCTCTCCGCCCCGACCGGCAAGTACCCCGCCGACACGATGATCGCCGACTTCCCCGACGGCACCGAGCGCGCCGCCACCGTGCTGCGCTGCCCGTCCGGCCAGAACGCTAACGCCGCCGACAACTACCCGACCTCGCCATCCGACCCGCGCGGCGCGTTCTACTTCGTCCGCGGCTCCGACGTCACGCACTCGGCCGTCTTCACCTGGTACGCGATCAACTGCGCCCCGCACATCCCCGGCGAGACCTACGACGCCGCCACGCTCCGCCCGCTCCCGTTCAGCTTCCTCCCTGACTACGCCACCGGCCGACCGAGCTGGCAACTGAACAAGCTCGCGAAACTGAAGCCCACGCTTCCCCTCGTCTTCGACGGCGTCTGGTGCTTCAACTACGAATCCGCCCGCATCAACGCCAGACACAACCGCACGACCACGACCAACGTCCTCTACGCCGACGGCCACTGCACCAGCGAACTCGCGAAGTCGCTGCCGAACGAACAGTGGTACATGCGGTGAGCGTGCGACGGTGAAACGCGACCCACGTAGGGTGCATCTCCGATGCACCGCTTCTGCAGTTCGCAAATGGTGCGTGAGAGACGCACCCTACCGCGCCAACTCCAACAGATGCCGCACCACGCCGCGACCGAGCGCCCGCAGGTTGTACCCGCCCTCCAGCACGCTCACGATCTTTCCACCGCAGTGGGCGTTCGCAGATTCCACCAGCTTCTGCGTCATCATCGCGAACCCGTCGTCGGTGAGTTCGATGTGGGCGAGCGGGTCGTCTACATGTCCGTCGAACCCGGCACTGATCATCAGCAGGTGCGGCCTGAATTTCTCCAACGCCGGCAACACCTTCGTGTCGAACGCGCGCTCGTAGTGCTCATCGCCCGCGCCGGGGTTCATCGGGATATTCAGCGTCGCGCCTCTTCCGGCATCGTGCCCAACCTCGTGCGCGTGACCCGTGTTCGGGTACAGCGTGTCGGGGTGTTGGTGCAGGCTGATGAACAGCACGGTCGGGTCGTCTTCGAAAATGTCCTGCGTACCGTTGCCGTGGTGGACGTCGAAGTCGACGATCGCGACGCGTTCCAGCCCGTGTGTGCGCTGCGCGTGGCGGGCCGCGATGGCGACATTGTTGAACAGGCAGAATCCCATCGGCCGAAGCTGCTCCGCGTGATGTCCCGGCGGCCTTGCAGCGCTGAACGCTCGATCGACGTCCCCCGCCATCACCGCGTCCACCGCCGCCAGCGCGCTTCCCGCGCTCAGCAGGGCGACCTCGTAACTCTCCGGGCAGGTCGGCGTGTCGCCCTGGTCGAGCACCGCCCCCACCTTCGCGAACCGCTGCACGTGTTCGATCATCGTCGCCGCGTGGCACATCCGCAGCTGCTCCACCTCGGCCGGGTATGGGTCGATCTCGACCAGCTTCACCGCGTCCTGCCGTTCGATGCCGAGGTCGATCCGAAACTCCGGAAACGGATCCGCCGACTCGATCAGCCCCGCCATTCGCACCGCCCGATGGATCGCCCGCAACCGGTCCGGCCGCTCTGGATGCCCCGCACCCGTGTCGTGATCGACGAACCGCGCACTGCTGACGAATCCGACCTTCTTCACGCGTTACGCTCCTTGTCTCACGCGAGCCTACCCGCTCGCTCATCGATTTCCGATCTCCGCTCGATCCCCTCGTCTCGTCCACACCGGCCGCACCACGTTCCCTTTCTTCACCGCCATCGCCAGCATCGCCACGCCCGTCGCCGTGCACAGGACGAACGCGATCACCGACGCCTCCAGGCCGAACGTGCCGCCGGTGAGCGCTGCCGGGCCGGTGATCGTCGCGCGGATCAGGCCCGGGTCGGTGTCGCCCCCTGACACGATCCCCGAGAACACCGCCGACTGCGTGTAGTTCCACGCGATGTGAAACCCCATGCTCAGCCAAAGCCGGCGCGTCAGCATGTACGCCGCCGCCAGCAGCAGGCCCGCCTCCACGCTGATGAACACCGCGCCGGTCCACGTCGCCGCCGGGTTCATCAGGTGCACCAGCCCGAACACCGCCGACGAGATCACCAGCGCGATCCAGCTGCCCAGCCATTCCTCCACGATGCGGAACAGCACGCCGCGGAAGATGATCTCCTCCAGCACGCCCGAGCTGATCGCCATCGCGATCGCCGGCACCATGAACGAGACCGGGTTCAACCCGTCGATGCGATACATGCCGAGCACCATCAGCACCAGCACGCTCGCCGTGTACAGCCCCGCGCCGACGAGCATCCCCGCGCCGAGTTGCCAGCCCATCCCCGCCGTCGACAGCTCGCTCACCTCGCGCCGTTCCACCACGCGCCCGAACCCGTAGTAGACGCCCATCGCCAGCCACCCCATCGCCACCGCCGCCGTGATCGCAATGCTCGGCCGCGCCGCGTTCTGCGACATGAGGTCGTTGCTCACCGCCAGGCAGTACATCGTGATGAAGCCCAGCACGACCAGCCGCACCAACGGAAACTGCACGATCCGCAACCAGACCGGCCGCACGTTCGACGTCGTGTCCATTCGATTCCTTCCGAGAGCAGCACCGCGCCGCCACACGACTCGCGAGCGCGCCTTCACCAACCCCCGATTCGTCGCTCCGAGCGTACCCGCCCCCCGATCGATTTCCGATTGCCGATTTCCGATTGCCGATTGCCGATTGGCTGCAAACGAAAGAGGCGCGACGCCTTCTTCAAGCGACGCGCCTCTAGAAGTCGACTCCGCCCGTGCGTGGACTACAAAACGACCTTGGGCGATGCGACGTTGTTGTTCGATTTGCAATTTGCGATTTGCAATTTGCGATTGCACGGCGACTGCGATGCACGTTCTAGGCAATCGCAAATCGACAATCGCAAATCGCAAATGACGTCACGCCGCGATCTTCATCTTCCCCTTCACCGGCAGCGGCGTTGTCGCGGCCAGGTTCACGCTCACCGGGTTCGCGGCGGGGCCGGTTTCCTTTCGGCCGTTGAACCAGAACGCCGTGATGTACGCCGTCGTCGCCTCTTCCACGCCGTCCAGGAACACCGTCGTCGTCGATCGGCCGGTGCCCGTCACGAAGCTCCAACCGCCGGTCGACGTCGGCAGTTCGCCGTACGCCACCATGATGTTCGCGCCGACGACCTTCTTCGGCTTGCCCTTCGTCTTCTCGCTCTGCTGAATGCTCAGCTTCACCTCGCGGCCGTTCACGCTCATCACCTTCACGAACGGCTGACCGGGCAGCTTGCTCGGCTGGCGCGGCTTCCGCACCGTGATGCCCAGCTGCAGCCGCTTGGCGTCAGTCATTTCTGGGAACATTTCACACACGTTCACGAGCGATCGAGTCGAGCGAAGAAGCGTCGCCTTGGCCGAATTTTTCAGCTCGATCGCGATGCGCGTCCGCGTCTCGGTCGCCTTCGCGACGGCCAGCGCGCTCGAGTAGCGATTTAAGCTAGTGAGGTACTGCTCCAGGCGCGTAGCAGTGAGCCCGAACTCCGCGGGCGCGCTCGCGGCGACGGCATGGAAGTTGGTGCAGAAATCCAGAACGCGATCGTCGGTCGTGGGGATCGACATGAGATAGACCTCTCAGCAGATGCCGTCTCCACGACATCAATGGTTTCGCCGAGCCGCAACCAGCAGGTCACCCGACCCACCACGCCCAACCCAGCCACGCAACAGATCGACGCGCCGGCAGGGTCGCTTTAGACCGACGATGACGAATTTTCCGTCTGATCCCCTCGCCCGGTACGCCGGGAGAGGGTTAGGGTGAGGGTCCTCCGCTTCACCCGAAAGCCCAGCCCTCACCCGTGCCGACCGCCAGTCCCCTCTCCCCGAGTAAGTGGAGAGGGAGCCAACCGACCACCCGCTCGAAACCGCCTGCCCCGATAAAACCAGCCCCAGCGCCGCGCCAGACCCGATCACCCCGAAAAACTAGCTCTGCGCGCGGAGAAACTAGCTCTGCGCGCCGCGAAACTAGCTCTGCGCGCGTCAAAACTATCTCTGCGCGCCCCGAAACTAGCGCTGCGCGCGGAGAAACTAGCTCTGCGCGCGACGAAACAAGCTATGCGCGCCGCGCGCACAGCTAGTCGCGCCGCAAAACGACCAACGTACCGAAACGATCAGTTCCGGGTGGCAGAGGCATGTACCCATGCCGGTGCGAGAAGCCCCGTTGCCCGCTTCGACGATCGGCCGCGGCAGAGGCGTCGAACCGCTCGTGCAATTCATGCCGTCACGCACCACGGAACATGAATGTAAGAAAAATTACAAATCCCTGTAATGGACTTTACAAGCTCCATCCGCGCGATACACTGCTACAGACGGTTGACGATGCCGCTCTTTGAAAAGTTGTCTGGTTCGGACTCCCTGGTCCATCGTTACACAGGCAGTGTCGCACCGGCTGGTCGCGCCTCGCGTCCGCTGGGAGGGCTCTTGCGCTGCGTTTGTATGGACACGAACGACAGTTGTTCGTGGCGATCTGACGCCCCGAGGTGAAGGGTTTTTACCCAGCACAAGCTGACCAAGGAGTATGTCATGGAAGACCATGATGACGAGCCGGACGACGTAGCCGAGACCTGTGAGATCTCAGATTGTCAGAAGTTCGCGCTCTACGCGCTAAAGCTTCTCGAACATCCGAGTTTCGATCCGGTCAAGGGCTCGGGGCTCCACCAGACGGCAGTCGAACAAGCCAATCTCCTGCTTGCAATTGCAGACAGGTCTGAGGCGTGTTCGGATGCCGACGAGTTCGACGTTCTGCACCATCTGATCTGTTGTCAAGCAGACGGTCTTGCACGAACGATGTCGAAACTCTGAAAGCTGAAGTGGGCGATCGCGCGTGTAGCGAGCGATTCATAAAGCGATTACGAACGGATGTGAGACATGTCGAAGTTAGGTTTCTGCATCCGAACAATAAGAGAAGTGAAGCAGATGAGCTCTGCGGAGCTTGCCACAAAGGCTGGCATCAGCCAGACGTACGTCAGCCTGATTGAAGGTGGCACGCGAGTTCCGACATCTGACGTGTTGTCGCGAGTCGCGCGTGCACTAGACGTCAACGTCGAGGTGTTTTTGGAGTGCCAGACGGGTGGCGATGGCGAAGTAGGTCGTGGGCGTAAGTCTGCACTAGCCGCTTCTCTTGCCAATCTTGCTAAGGCGCTGAGCGATGTTGAACGGAGACTAGGAGTTCGATGATCGCATCCGACGTCACCATCGAGGACATCGCGAAGACGATGAAGCTGACGGGCGTTGAGCTGCTACGTCTCGCTGATATTCCCGGCGCTTTCTATTCCTCACCACGCCGTGAGCGAGTCGGGAAGAAGTGGCGTAAGATTACCGCAATCAGGCGAAAGTGGAGGCGCACATTTCAGCGCCTGAACAACTTCTTTTACAAGCACTTCCCGAGTCACGATTGTGCACATGGAAGCGTCCCTGGCCGTTCACCCTTTACCGCCGCCGCTAGACACCTTGGGCGGCGGCATCTGGTTGGGCGCGATGTCAAAGACGCATTCCCAAGCATCCGAAGCGATCGCTTCTACTTTCAACTGCTGGCGCTGGGATACACTGCAGAAGTCGCAAGACTTCTTACTAAGCTCTGGCTTCCATTCGGCGAACTTGCGCAAGGTGGACCTTGCTCGAACGTCGCGATCAACCTTTTCTTCAATCGCGTAGACGAAGACATCAGCACGGAACTCGCCGCTTTGGGAGCCCGCTACACTCGTTTTTCGGACGGGCTAGACGTGTCCATCACGTGCTCAGCCTACCAAGACGAGGTTGTGTCGATCCTCGTTAAGCACATGGGCCGCCTAGGCCTCGAATTCAACCAAGATAAGGCGACGAAGACTGGCTGGCAGCCGGTTGGGACCGAGAGGGTAATCTCAGGGGTCCGTACCAACAGCCCGCGTGGCACACAGTTGCCACGAGACGTCATTCGCCGAGCAACGGCTTTGGCGTCGAAGCTGCTGAAAGGTGCCCGCACCGTTGCACCGCATACCATTGTCAGTTTGGCCGCTCGGCGAAGGTCTCTTCAGGGGCTGCTGAATCAGATGGCACAGGCAACAATCGCTCCCAGAGGCGACCTGAAACGCAAGGTCAACCAGATTGACGCGGCCATTTCAAACGCCCTGCTTCGAGTCGGCATCCGACCGCACCGCATGTGGTTCACGAAAGGCAAGACGTTCAACGAGGCGAAGGATCTGATGGCGCTCTGGAAGCGACGTCGCGCAGTGCTTCTTGCAGCAGCTTGAATCCTGCGAGAGCGATTTCTGCATCTGGCGCTCTTCGCCCCTTCGCGTTTTACCCCACGCAAGCTCACTCCTCCCCCACCGCCGGTTCGTCGTAGACGACTCTGGGCTCCGTCGCGCCCGCGTCGCCGTACAGGGCGCCGAGGAGGGCCGCACCGTACATCTTCACCTTCATCGGGCCCATGCCTTTCACGTTGCCGAGTTGGGTTTCGTCGGTCGGGCAGGTGAGCGCGATCAGCTTCAGCGTGCGGTCGTGGCAGATGACGTACGCGGGGACGTCCTTCTCCTTCGCAAGAGTAGCGCGGGCGGTGCGGAGGCGGTCGAAACGCTCGGCGGCTTCGCCGGTGAGTTGGACGACGTCGGCCTGGGCGGCGCTGCCGCGCTTCGATCGGGACGACTTCGTCGACGCGGCGGCGGGTTCGTCTGTCCCGGTGGCGATCTGTCTCGCGAGCACGCGCGGCGGGGGCTTTTCGCCCTTCATCACGGCGATGCCCTGCGGGCTGAGTTCGACGACGGGTTTGAAGTTGCGGTCGGGGTCGATCTGCCGGGCGAGGCCGCTCTCGATGACGGCTTCGATCCAGTCGCGGACGACGGTGCGCTTCTGATCGCGGAGGACGCCGTACGTAGGGAGCTGGTCCCACCCGTACTGCCGGACGCGGGCGGCGTCGGACCCGCTGAGGAGGTCGGCCACCGCCCCCACGCCGAACCGGCGGTGCATGCGGGCGATGCCGCTGAGGATCTGCCGCACGCGGAGCGTGGTGGACTCGTCGATGGGCGAGCCGTCGTCAGCATCGAGGTCGCCCTCGCCGCGGCTGCAGACGTCGCACTGGCAGTCGTCGACCTCGGTCTCGTCGCCGAAGTAGTCGAGGATCATCTGCCTGCGACAGCGATGCCCGGCGGCGTACTGCACCATGAGGTCGAGCTTCTGCTCGGCGTGCTTCTGCAGCTCGGCGATGACGCGCGGGTCGGCGTTGTCGTCGCCCTTGCCGATGTTGTCGATGAAGAACTGCTGCGTCTCGCGGTCGCGCGAGAAGTAGAGGAGCAGGCAGCGGGCGGGATCGCCGTCGCGCCCGGCGCGGCCGGCCTCCTGGTAATACGCCTCGATCGTTCCCGGCAGGTTGTAGTGCGCGACGAGGCGCACATCGGGCTTGTTGATGCCCATGCCGAACGCGTTCGTCGCGACGGCGATCGCGCCGTCCTCGTACATGAACGTCTCCTGCGCCCGGTGCCGCTCGGCGACATCCATGCCGGCGTGGTAGCCCGCGATGGTGCGGCCGGGCAGCTTCTCGCGCAGCATGGGCACGAGTTCGTCGACGGCCTTCCGCGTGCTGCAATAGACGATGCCGCTCCCCTGCTTCACGTCGCGCAGCGCGCTCACCAGCGCGGCATCGCGATCGTTGTACGTGCGCGTGCGGAGCGATTCGTACTTCAGGTTCGGCCGATCGAAACCGGTGATCGTGATGCTCGGCTCGCGCAGGTGGAGCAGATGAATGATGTCGGCCCGCACGTCGTCGGTGGCGGTGGCGGTGAGCGCGACGGTGACGGGGTCGCCGATGTCGGCACGCACCTGCCCGATGCGGGAATACTCCGGCCGAAAGTCGTGCCCCCACTGGCTGACACAGTGCGCCTCATCGACGGCGAGCATGGAGACGCCGCGCGATCGCATGAGCGCGACGAACCCCGGCATGACGAACCGCTCCGGCGCGACGTAGAGGAGCCCGTCGAAGCCCTGTTCGATCTCGGAAAGCGTGCCGCGCATCTCGGCCGGCGACATCGAACTGTTGAGGTAGATGGCCGGCACGTCCCGCGCCCGCATGTGCCGCACCTGGTCGGCCATCAGCGAGATGAGCGGCGACACGACCACGCACAGCCCACCCTTCGCGACCGCGGGCAACTGATAGCAGAGACTCTTGCCGGCCCCCGTCGGCATCACGCACAGCGCATCCCGCCCCGCGAGGACGTCAGCGATGACGTCGCGCTGCTTGAGCCGGAACTCCGCCAGCCCGAAGCGCTCACGAAGAATGTCGTCGATGTCCGCGTCCATGCGTGGTGACGAGGATTGTAGGGAGCGGAGGGGCGTGCGTCATGCCCGCAACGTCACGAAGCATCGCCCTGCTTGGTTAGGACGACATCGAAGCCGCGGCGGCGAGCGTTCATTCCTTTACGCACGAGCGGGAACAGCAGCATCACGACGCCGACCGTGCCCAGTGCTGAGCCGCCGTAGGCAATCGCTCGAACGTTCTCCGCGACGCGGGGGAACTCGCCGTGAAGCTTGATGCCGCGTCCCTTTGAGGGGTCATGTCGCTCGTAGTAGTCGTTCCAAGCCATCAGCCACGGATCTGGATACGGGAACGGCCGAGGAAACGCGGGATCGCCGGGCGCTGGCGTGATGCGTACGGCAGACCACCACGCGTACGAGTACACACTCCAGCCGACGAGCAGCATGAGGATGGCGATCACGCGGTATCGCATCGGAGGGCCGCTTTGCCGCGACGGAGTCGCAGGGCTCCTTCAGGTGAGACAACCGCACACATCGTCATCACACGCCCAGCACGTCGCTCATCGTGTACCGCCCCGCCTTCTGCTTCGCGAGCCAGACGGCCGCGCGGAGCGCACCGTGGACGAACACGTCGCGGTTCGTCGCGACGTGGGTCAGTTCGAGTCGTTCGCCGTCGATGGCGAAGTGGGCAGTGTGGGTGCCGGTGACGTCGCCCATGCGGAGGGCGTGCATGCCGATCGAGCCGGGGCGGCGGAGGGCTTCGGCGCCGTTGCGACCGTAGTCCACATCCGCCTTCGTCTTGCCGGTCGCCTTCAGGATGTGGTCGAGCAGCGTGAGCGCGGTGCCGCTCGGGGCGTCCTTCTTGTGCTTGTGGTGGGCTTCGACGATCTCGATGTCGTACTCGGGGCCGAGCATCTTCGCGGTGAGGGCGGCCACCTTGTTCAGCACGGCGACGCCGAGGCTCATGTTCGTGCTCTGCAGGATGGGGATCTGCTTCGACGCGTCGTCGATCGCGCGTTGGTCGGCATCGGTCAGGCCGGTCGTGCCGACGACCATCGCGATCTTTCGCTGCACGCACACGGGCAGGCACGCGCGGAACCCTTCCGGCGCGGAGAAGTCGATCAGCACATCGATGGCGCTGCTCGGGTCGACATCGGAGCGGAGCTTGACGCCGATGTCGCCCACGACGGCGATCGCGCCGGCGTCGGCGTGGAGGAGCGGGTCGTCCGGCCGGGTGATCGCCGCGACGACCTGCCGGCCGCCCGTGTTGTGACCGAGCGCGACGAGCCGCCGACCCATCCGGCCACTCGCGCCGGCGATTGCGATGCGTGTGTCTGACATGGCCACTGATTTACCACACGGAAGGCTTGGCCACGAATCTCCACGAATGCACACGAATCAGGACAAGCCCGTTCCGATTCGTGCCGATTCGTGGAGATTCGTGGCTCACTTTCCGGCGAGCAGCCGCAGCGCCTCCGCATACCGCTCCTGCGTGCCGCGGACGACGTCGTCGGGCAGCCGCGGCGCGGGCGGGGTCTTGTCCCACGGCTGCTGCTCGAGCCAGTTCCGCATGAACTGCTTGTCGAAGCTCGGCTGATCTCGGCCGGGCGCGTAATCGCTCGCGGGCCAGAACCGGCTGCTGTCGGGCGTGAGGACTTCGTCGATCAGGATGATCGACCCGTCGGGCAGCTTGCCGAACTCGAACTTCGTGTCGGCGATGACGATGCCGCGCGTGGCCGCGTATTCGGCGGCGAGGGTGTACAGCTTCAGCGTCGTCTCTCTCAGATGACGCGCCGTCGTCTCGCCGATGATCTCGACCGCGCGGTCGTAGCTGATGTTCTCGTCGTGGCCCTCTTCGGCCTTCGTGGCGGGCGTGAAGATCGGCGTGGGGAGTTTGTCGCACTGTTTCAAGCCCGGCGGGAGCGACACGCCGCACACGCGCTGCGACTGCTGGTACTCCTTCCACCCGCTCCCCGCGAGGTAGCCGCGGGCGACGCACTCGATCGGGATCACGCTGGTGCGTTTCGCGAGCACGCTGCGACCCTCCAGCAGACTCGCGTACGGCTTCAACGCTGCGGGGAACTCTCGCACTTGGGTCGCGACCAGGTGGTTCGCGAACTGATCCGCGAACTTGCCGAACCAGAAGTTCGACATCGCCGTGAGGAGTTTGCCCTTCCCCGGGATGCCGTTCGGCATGACGACGTCGAACGCGCTGATGCGGTCGGTCGCGACGATGAGCAACGCGCGGTCGTCGATGGTGTAAACGTCGCGCACCTTGCCGGACCGCTTGGCGAACGGCAGATCGGTGGAGAGGACGGCGGTTTCGGGAGGCATCGAGCAAGATGTACCGCGCGGGCGGGCGAAGGCGAAGTGACGGAACGGAACGACGCGAGACGTAGCGGTGTCCTGGAGGGCGGCAGTCCTCTGCCGCCGGGAAGGCTCGACTCGACGCAGACGCTCGACGCCGCGCATCCTCCCGGATCGGCTAACGCCGATGTCCGCCGCGGCGGACCGGCGGCGGAGGACCGCCGCCCTCCAGTGCCCCGTTGCGTGACTCGCGGTTCGAATGGCGAACCGTTCTATCGCTTCGCCAACTTCGGGTCGTAACGACGATCGCTCCAAGTGATGACTGGAGTCATCGATCGATCGTTGTTCAGGGTCCAGCGCACCGTCACGATCGGCTCGCTGTGCGCCTTTGGTCCGTACCAATCATTGATGCCGTAAGCCACCTCGATGGTTCGCTCATCTTTCTGCACGGCCTTTACGGGCGTAATCATTTCATCTGCGCCGTAACCCCATACCGACCTTGATCGCCAAGGCGCGACACCAGAGACCGTCAGGTTCGGCATGTCAAACGCAATTGGCTCAGTGCCCCGTCCGATCTGGTCGAGTTGATCGACGTAATCGGTCAGAACAACGTAGTACGACGTGCCGGACTCAGACTTCATTAATCCGGCGAACACGACTCTATTGGGGTCTGCCTTGCACGAATTGGATGCCCGTTCAATTTCAGTGCAGAGCTTGGAGACGCCAGGGTCTCGATCACACCATTGAGCGATCAACTCGTTCGCCCGCGTGCGATCGACCGGTGCCGCGTAAGGATCCGTCTCCACCCGCAACTCCGCCACCACGCGCCGATAGGTCCACTGCCACCGCGCCCACCGCTCGATCGGCCGCCAGTACCACCAGATCGGCGTCGCGACGAGCGCGAGCAGCAGCAATGCCGCGAGCTTGCGCCAATGACGCCTGACCCACGACGGCCCGCGCGTGCTGTAGTCGAGGACAATCCCCATGGCGGGCATGGTAACGGGTACGACCGTGGCCGCGACGTCGAAATCGCGCAGATGCCCGCGTCAGTCCACGCCCCGAAGGGGCGCAGGTTTGTAGCCACGGGTGGAGCGAGCGAAGGGCACGCCCTTCGCGCCGCGCAACCCGTGGGATGCGAACCCGAACTCCTCCCGCCCCGGCGGGGCGGAGGGACGTCGGTCGATCGTTCGGCGCTCCTGCGCCCCTGCCGGGGCTTGGCGTCTTGCGCAACCCTCCACGGGTTGCACGAGTCGTCTCGCATCAGCAACAAGGAGGTGCGATGGATGGCGCGGGCGGCGCTGCGCAGCGCGCTGGGAACGCTCACGGATTCGCTGCACGCGACGAGGAGCACGCAGGCTGCGAGCTCGCTGCTCCGCAATCGCAGCCTGTGGCGGATGGCGGAGTTGATCGAGGAGGATCGGTGGTGAGGGCAGCGCGTCTGGTCCCCTCTCCCGGTACGCCGGGAGAGGGTTAGGGTGAGGGTCTTCCCTCGTGCAAATCGCGAGCGACCCTCACCCCAGCCCTCTCCCCGAGTACGTGGAGAGGGAGTCAAGACCGCGACCCCTTTCGCGCGACTATGCATGATTGTTTACCGATCGCGCTCGACGACGAACCGCGCCAGCGTCGCAAGGCGATCGCCCTTCGCGCCCAAAAACGCGATCGACTGTAGCGCCGCGTCGAGCTGCTCGCGGGCGAGGCGTTTGCTCTCCTCTAAGCCGAGCAGTTGCGGGTAGGTGTTCTTGCCCGCGCCTTCGTCTTTGTTCGTCGCCTTGCCCATCTGTTCGCTGGTGCTCGTCACGTCGAGGACGTCGTCCATGATCTGGAAAGCGAGGCCCATGTGTTGCCCGAACGCGGTCGCGGCTTCGATCGTCCTTGCATCCGCCCGCGCGGCGATCGCGCCGAGCCTGCACGCGGCCACGAGCAGCGCACCCGTCTTCATCGCATGCAAGCGCTGTAAATCGGCGAGCGGGATGCGGGCGTTCTCGGATTCGATGTCGAGCACCTGTCCGCCGATCATGCCGAGCGGGCCGGAGGCTCTGGCGAGTTCGCACACGAGCGGCCCGACGAGGTCGGCGTCGGCCCGGCAGGCGATCAGCTCGAACGCGAGCGTCGTCATCGCATCGCCAGCGAGGATGGCCATCGCTTCGCCGTACACCTTGTGGTTCGTCGGTCGACCGCGGCGCAGGTCGTCGTCGTCCATCGCGGGGAGGTCGTCGTGGACGAGGCTGAACGTGTGGATGAGTTCGATTGCCGCGGCGGACGCGAGTACCGACTCGGATTCGCTCGCGCCACACGCCCGTGCCCACTCGATGACGAGCGTCGGGCGGATGCGTTTCCCGCCGGCGAAGAGGCTGTAGTCGATCGCCTCGGCGAGCTTCGGCGGCGACGTCTTCCACAGGTCGTCGCGGTAGCGGCGCAGCGCGGACTCGGTAAGGGACGCCCCGGCTGTGAGGATGTCGAGAGCGGAGTCGGGCATTCGAGAGCGGCCGCTGTGCGTGCGGCCGGCCGCATCGTAGGCGGGCGGCGCGACGAATTCGACAGGAGGTCTGGTCGACCTGGCAAGCACGACAACGAGGCGGGCCCCGCACGTCGCAAGACGCGCGGAGCCCGCACTCGAAGGACGTCCCCGGTGCCTCTATCGACTTGATCGGTTCATGCCCGGCGGCGTCGACGCAGCATGGCACCCGTCGCCGCGAGCATCGTCGCGACGGACGCGGGCTCAGGCACGGCGGTCGTCGCGAGCGCCCAGTCGCCGGCGAACGACGCGGGGAGGCTCGCGTTGTAGTTCGCGGCGAGCAGCAGCAGGTCGTCGAAGTTCACGGTGCCGTCGTAGGTGTAGTCGCCCTTCGTCCACGTGCCGGTGCCGGTCGAGTTGTAGTTGGCGGCGAGCCTGAGCAGGTCGTCGAAGTTGACGGTGCCGTCGAGGTTGGCATCGCCGGCGAGCGTATAGCGGACGAGGACATCGGTGAGCACGAACGGCTGGCCGAGGAACGTGCCGGGCGCGGCAAAGAGGTCGCTCGCGAGGGCGTAGCCGACCGCTTTCCCGTTGTTGTTGGCGAGAGACGAGCCGATGCCGTTGTTACCGTTCCAGGTTCCCGTGCCACGACCCGCGGCAAGCAGCGACCGGACGGCCGCCTGCGTCATGCCGGTGACGATGACGCCGTGGTCGGCGACGTCAAACTTGCCACCCGTGGCGAGGGCAATCGTACCGACCTTACTCGTGCCGAGGTTGCCTCCGCCGGTGGTAAGACGAACGGTGCCGGAGTTGATGGCCTCGACGATGCCGACGTCGAGCCGGCGGTATCCGATCGACGCGCCGGCACCGTTGGCGCGGAGCGTGCCGAGCCCTTCGACGAGGCCGAGCTCGCCGGACGTTCCGGCCGCGGCTTCGATCACGCTGCCGACGTCCGTCGAGAGGAGTCCCGAGCCGGAATAGACTGCGGTCGCCTCGCCCTCGCCCAGACGAAGGATGCCGCCGAGTGTGGCGATCATCAGGCCGTTGTTCGTGAAGCCCGCAGCATTGGGAAGCATCACGAGCGGCCGATCGGCGATTTCGGCAAAGATGAGGCCGTTGTTGGTGATCTGGGTCGTGTTGCCGAACCCAACGGTGCCCACGCCGCGGATGGCGTGATAGACGCCGTTGACGATGTGATCGGAGGCGCCGTTGGCGTTGGTGCTGTCGTAGAACCAGCTCTCAAGGCCGTTCGCGTCGTCTTGCAGGACGACGGCGCCGGTACCGTTGAGCAGGACGGTGCCGCTGGGCTGGATGTAGGTATTGGCGTTGATCGCGTCGGTGCGAATGGTGCCGTTACCAGTCATCGTTCCCACGAGGTCAAAGCGCGAACCATTGGCAACGTTGACGACGGAATTGTTCGTGACCGATTCGAGGATGGCGCGGTTGCCCGTGGGGACGTTGATCACGCTCAGGCTGCCGCTCGTGCTGGAAAGCGTTCCGCCGACGATTCGGGGGAGGTTCTGCAGCGACACGAAGGAATCGCCCTGGAGACTGATCGTGCCGCCTGTGTTGGTAAACGTGTTGCCGGTGCCGCTGCCGTTGAGGGTGAGCGTGGCGCCGTTGCTGGAGCGGAGCGTGCCGGTGTTGAGGAGGCCGGACGCGTTAGGCGTGAGTTGCAGTTCCGAGGCCGCGACGTCGGCGTTGATGAGGCCGTTGTTGGTGATGCGAAGGGTCGAGCTGAAGCCCACGTTGCCGCGACCGCGAATGGTATGGCCTGCACCGTTGATGAGGTGGTCGGGGGCGGCGTTGGCGTCGGTGTTGTCGTAGAGCCAGCCGTTGACGGCGGTGGTCGTGTCGGCAAGGACGACCGATCCGGTGCCGGTCAGCGTGACGGTGCCGCTCGGCTGGAGGTAGGTCGCGGCATTGACCGCATCAACGATGATCTGCCCGTTGTTGACGATCGTGCCGACGAGGTCGAGCTTGCGGCCGTTGGGGATGCGAGTGGTGGTGCTATGCGAGACGTTCTCGTAAATCGATCGGCCTGCCGTGACGCCTACGGCGAATTCGCCGGCACCGGTAAGCGTCCCGCCCACCACGCGGGCGACGTTGTCCACCGTCACGAACGAACCCGTCAGCGCTTCGATCGTTGCGCCGGTGTTGGTGAACACGTTGCCCGTGCCGCCGCCGTTGAGGACGAGGGTGCCGCCATTGCTGGCGCGGAGCGTTCCGGTGTTGAGGAGGCCCGACGCGTTGGGGATGAGCCGCAGTTCAGATGCCGCGACGTCGGCATTGATGAGTCCGTTGTTGGTGATCCGCGTCGTCGAACTGAAGCCCACGTTGCCGCGACCGCGGATGGTGTGGCCTGCGCTATTGATGATGTGATCGTCAGCGGCGTTCAGGTTGGTGGCGTCGTAGAACCAGCCGTCGACGGCGGAGGTCGTATCGGCAAGTTCGATCGCGCCGGATCCGCTCAGCGTGATCGTGCCGCTCGGCTGGAGATACGTGGCAGCGTTGATCGCGTTGATCTTGAGCAAACCGTTGTTGACGAGGTTGCCATTCAGCGTGAGACGCAGGCCGTTGTTGATCGAGACGGAGTCGCCGGCATCGATATTGAGAGCGCGGGCGTTGGAGTTGACGTTGACCAGCACCTCGACGTTCGACGCGTTGGCGTTCACCGAGACATCGGTTGTGGCGGACGGCACGCCGGACGGGGTCCAATTGGCGGCGGTGCCCCACGCGCCGCCGGTCGGGCCGGTGTAGGTGGATTGGGCCATCGCCGCGGTGGTAACGGCGGACGCAACCAGCACGCACGCGGGGAGGATGAGTCGAACTCGCATCGTCTGCTCCTGAACAAGGGACCTGTGACACGCTTCCCCCCAGTGTGCGAGTCGACGGACCGATCAGGGGCCAACGAAAAAACGAAAACGAGGCGGGCCCCGCACGCCGTGGGCAGCGCAGCGGGGCCCGCACTCTACTGACGTCCGATGCATGCAGACGTCTCTCTCACACTTCTGCGGCTCACCGACGGCGACGGCGGAGCGTCGCGGCTCCCGCGGCGACGAGCGTCGCGATCGACGTCGGCTCGGGGACGGCTCCGGTGGTGGCCAGCGCCCAATCGCCGCCGAAGGAACCCGTGACCGTCTTGTTGTAGTTCGCGGCGAGGATCAGCAGGTCGTCGAAGTTGGTGTTGCCGTCGTAGTTGTAGTCGCCGCCGATCCAGGTGGCGGTGCCCGTCGCGTTGTAGTTGGCGGCCAGCTTGAGCAGGTCGTTGAAGTTGACGGTGCCGTCGAGCGTGCTGTCGCCAGCAAGCGTGTAGCGGACGAGGACGTCGGTCAGCGCGAACGACTGCCCGAGGAACGTGCCCGGCGCGGCGAACAGATCGCTCGCGAGGGCGTAGCCGACCGCTTTGCCGTTGTTGAACGCGAGCGACGAGCCGATGCCGTTCGGACCGTTCCACTGACCGCCGTTGCGGCCCGGCGCGACGAGCCCACGGACGGCGGCCTGCGTCATGCCGGTGACGATCAGGCCGTTGTTGGTCAGGTCGACCCGGCCCGAGTTGGTAATCGCGATCGTGCCGACCTTGCTGGTTCCCGCGGCGAGTCCGGGCGTCGCGCCGGCGGTCACGCGGGCGACGCCCGAGTTTGTCGCCTGCAGCGACGCGATGCGATAGCTCTGGAAGCCGAGGTTCGCGCTGTTCGAGGCGATGAATGTGCCGGTGCCGCTCACCGGACCCATGTCGCCGCCGGCGCTGTTCCACGCGACGATCTGCGAGGTGCCCGTGACCGTGACCGGCCCGGTGCCGCCGAAGGTGCCGCCGTTGTCGCCGGTGAGGTAAAGGTAAGCACCGTTGGTCGCGGACAACGTGCCGTTGTTGACGAACTGCGGCGCGGTGCCGCCGTTGTTCGCGTCGATGTACATGTCGGCGTTGCCCAGCGCACTCGGGACGACGTGGTTGTCGGCGTTGATCGTGCCGTTGTTGGTGACGGTCAGGTTGTTGAAGTTCACCACGCCTCGGACCGTTGCGCCCGAAGCAATGGTGAGCCGATTCGTGCCACCGTCGATGCGTCCGCCGCTGCCGCTCGTGCCATAGCTTCCCAGGATGGTCGCGCCACCGCCGACGGTGACGTTGTTGGTGAGGCTGAGCACGGGAGACGACGTGTTGAAGCTCTGCAGTTCGAGCGTCCCAGGGCCGGTCAGCGATGTGGTGAGATTGAGCTGCGCGCCTCCGCTGGCGACGGTGGCGGCGACGACGACGGTCGAGCCCGCGCTGATCGTCGGGGTGATCAGGCTTGCCGTGTTGCCAGCCCGGACGCGGATGACGCCGCCCGAGGTGTTCGTCCACGTTCCGCCCGTGACGGCGACGCTGTTCACCAGTTCAGTGACGGAGCCAGCCCCGGTGGAGGAGATCGTGCCGTTGTTGACGATGTCGCCGCCATTGTCGCCGGTGAGCTGGAGCAATCCGCCGGCGCTGGAGCGCATGACGCTGTTGTTCACGATCAGGCCTGCACTGAAGTTGTTCGCGTCGACGTACATGCCCGCCACATTGCTGTTCGCGTCAATCGTGCCGTTGTTGATGACGCGAGCGTTGCTGAAGAAGACAACGCCCTGCACGGTCGACGCGCTGGAGATGGTGAGCGTGTTGCCGCCCGTGTCGATGCGCGGACCGGGGCTGGAGCCAGTGACGTTGGTGTAGAGGCCGCGCAGCGTGCCCGAGCCGAGCGTGGTGTTGCCGGCGACGTTGAGGAGCGCCACCGCACCCGCTGCGTTGAGGTCGAGCGTGCCGTTCAAGGTGTAGCTGCCCGACACGTTAAGCTGACCCTGGCCTGCGACGTTGTCGCCCTGCACGGTGAACTGCGAACCCGTGCTAACGGTGGCCGGCCCGACGAGCGAGGCGACCTGCCCAGCTCGGACGCGGACCAGGCCGCCGCCACTCGTGGTGATCGTCCCACCGGTGACGGAAACGTTGTTGATCAGATCGACGATCGCCCCCGCGCCGACGGCGCGGATCGTGCCGTTGTTCAGAACGTTCCCTCCGTTGTCCCCGGCCAGCTGCATCAACCCGCCGGCGGTGGCTTCCATGATGTTGTTGTTGACGAACAGGTCGGCCGCGTTGTTGTTCGGATCGACGTACATGCCCGCGGCGTTGTTGGCGGTGAGGGTGCCGTTGTTGATGACGCGGGCGTTGTTGAAGTAGATGACGCCCTGCGCGGTTGTCGTCGCGCCGATCGTGAGCGTGTTGCCGCCCGTGTCGATGCGCGGCCCCGCGCTGTTGCTGATGTTGGTGTAGACGCCGCTGAGCGTTCCGCCATTGATGGCAAGGTTGCCGTTCAGACTGAGGAGTGCTACGGCTCCCGCCGCGTTCATCTCGATCGTCGAGCCGGTATTGGTCCACGTGCCGTTGCCGTAGAATGTGCCCTGGCCCTGCGTGTTGTTCCCGAAGACGGCGACCTTCGATCCCGGCGTGATCGTGACCGTGCCGTTCACGTACCCGACCTGCCCGGATCGGATGCGGATGATGCCCGTGCCGGTGGTGGTGAGCGTCCCGCCCGTGACGCTGGCGCTGTTGACGAGTTCGGTGACCGAGCCGTTGCCGATCGCGGCGATGGTGCCGCCGGTATTGTTGAAGTCGCCGCCGTTGTCACCGGTGATTTGCAGGAGCCCGGTGTTGCTGGACCGGACGGTGCCGCCGTTGTTGGTGAAAAGTCCCGGGCCGCCGTTGTTTGGATCGATGTACAGCGCGCCGTTCTGAAGCGCCGCGGCGCTGTTGGCGTCGATCAGGCCTGCGTTGTTCACCTTGAGGTTGCGGAGCGAACCAACGCCGCGGATCGTCTGGCCGGAGCTGATCGTCAACGTCCCGCTCCCGTCGATCACGCCCGCCGCCGTTCCGGGGACATTGCTCCAATCCATCTGCACGACGCCAGTTCCGGCCAGGGTCGTGTCCGCGTTGACGGTGAGGTACGACTCACTCGTGTTCGTGGAGAGGAACTGGATCGTGCCGTTGTTGGTGACCGTGCCGCCGACGTAGAGCCTCGTGTTGTTCCGCTGCTGGAAGGTGCTGCCGGCGGTCAGGGTGAAGCCGGTCGCAGTTGCGGCCTGATTGGCGTCCACGACGACGACGCCACCCCCGCTGGTGCTGTACGTTCCGCCGGTGACGCTCGCACTGTTGATGAGTCGCACGACCGAGCCCGCGCCGTTCGCCTGAATGGCGCCGCCCGTGCTGACAAAGTCACCGCCGAAGTCGCCGGTGAAGGTGACCGTTCCGCCGGCGGTGGCGCGGATGGTGCCGTTGTTGATGAACAGGCCCGCCCCGCCGTTGTTAGCGTCGAGGTAGAGCTGCCCGCGCGAGTCGTTGCCGTCGAGGATGCCGCCCGCGCCGTTCGTGAAACGGATGTTCCGCAGCGTGCCCACGCCAAAGATGTTCGCCGTGCTGAGGATCGTCCCGCTGCCCGGGCCTTGAATCACGCCGGCAACGGACGAACCGGTCTGGTAGTTGAAGTTGATCGTACCGGTGATGGTGGCCGGCACCTGCGTGAAGTTCAGGTACGACTCGCTCGTCGTGCAGTTGAAGAGGAACGTGTTGTTCGCGGCGAGCGCGCTGGTGAGGTTGAGCGTGGAGTTGTTGTTGAGCGTGACGTTGTCGCCGCCGTCAATGGTGAGTTGGAAGGCGTTCGCGGTGTAGTTCGCGGGGATCTGGACGGAGCTGTTGACGCCCGCGTTGCCGTCCACGACGGCGAGGTCGGCGCTGGTCGGGACGCCGTTGTTCCAGGCGGTGCCGTCGTTCCACAACTTGCCGGATCCGGCGGCGTAGGTGGTCGTTACCGCGCTCGCACCACCGGCGACGAGCAGCACGGTCGAGCCGACCGCGGCGGAAAGGGTCTTGAGACGCAACTGCGACAGACGACGCGAGGAAATCGGACGGGACATGATCGGCCTCCGGAGGCTGGGAAACGACGTGAATCTCGGACCGCGCCCACGTGCGGCCCGGAGGCTCATGCGCGGACCCATTCCGACCGGGGCCAAACAATTGATCGATTTCCCTCCCGACTTGAGGCAGTTTCCCGAAACCCCGCTCCGAATCGGGCCGAAGCTAACGATGGAGATGGCAAAGCTTGCCCATTTCCCCAGACGAGCGTCCATGTACGAGCCCATGCACGAGCCGCTGCCCAGCCACTTCGACGAGATCCGCGTGGAGCGACGCCGCAGCCACCGCGAGAGCGTCGTCGCGCTCGGCAAGCTTCACCCGCTGGATGCCTCGGACACCACCCGCCCGATCCAGGTGCTCGTCACCGACGTCAGCCTGCACGGGTGCGACTTCAAGGCCGCCCTGCCCCCGCGCGACGGCGCGTTCTACCGCATCGAGATGTCGGTCGGCCCGCTGAGCCTCACGTCCCGCCTCCGCGTCATCCGCATCGAACACCGTGCCGACGACACTTTCGCCGTTGCGGCCGAGTTCATCTGAGCGACCCGTCTCAAGCCATCGGCTTCGCCCGCTGGCACAACTGCAACGCAAGCCCGAACGGGTCCCGCAGCATCGTCAGCCGATCGCCGGCCGGCGTGGTGATCGTCTCCTCGAACACCGTGCAGCCCGCACGGCGCATTCGATCGATCTCCGCAGCCATGTCCGTCGCCGCGAACGCCACATGCAGCAGGAGCGGATGCATCGCCGCGTAATCGGGCGGCGTGACGATCGGGTTGTCGTAGATCTCGATGATGCCGCCCGCACCGTCGGACAGAAAGTGCGTGAACGTCGGCGCGCCGGTCGATCGGACGATCGTCAGCCCGCAATGCTGCACGTACCAGGCAGCCACCTTGGCGGGATCGCGAACGGGATAGGCGACGTGTTCGAGCTTCATGTTTCGGGATCTTACGCGATCGCTCGCGTCGCGCAGCGTGAGGGAAGCCTACCGACGCAGCTTTGCCAGAAGACGATCGAAGGACGCCGTGATGACCGCACGAACATCAGCGCCGGCGTCGTCGAGCGGCGCGTACCACGTCACCATGCCGACCGCCCTGCCGTCGCCGATGAGTCGTTCGCACAGCGCCAGCTTCTTCGCGATCGCCTCGGGCGTGCCGGTCTCCTGGTACCGCTTCTCGTGCTCGTACGGCAGGCCGGCCGGCATGAGGAGCATGGGCAGTCGCACGTCGCTCGCCTCGATGCCGCGCGAGAGCGTCGCGTCGATGCCAAGGCTGTCCACGTCGCGCCACGTCGGGGCGGGCAGCTGTGCGCCGCCCGCATCGCGTAGCTGTACGTTACTGAAGCGAACCTGGTCCAACTCGCGCTTCTCGGCATCGGCGCAGCGCACGCCGATCCGCAGTAACTCGCCCTGCCGCAGGCCGTCCGGCAGTCGAACCATCACGTGGCGGTCCATGCCTTCATCGCGAAGCCGGCGCGACCAGACGGTCTTGCCGTTCACGGAGACGAACAACTCATGCGAATTGTCGGAGTTGGTGCTGATCTGGTCGTCGACGAAGAACCACAACTCTCGCGCCGCGGCGGCCTCGGCGCGGGTGAGCGCCGCCTCCATCGCGGCGCCTTCGCCCGCGCGCGTCTTCCCCTCGATGACGAACAGCGCGCCCGGCCCGCGGGCCGACCCGCGGAGGTAGCCGAGCACGTCGTCCACCTCGGCCTCGCTGCGCGGGTAGCAGACGATCGCGCCGTCGACCAGCGCGCCAAACCGCGTGATGAAATCGGCCCAGTCCTGCTGCGCGTACAACACGGGCCAGAACTGCAGGGACGGGTTGATCGCGCGCGACGCGTCGCGCATCTGCCGCACGTAGTCGGGCGTGAACCGATCGGTCTGTTCTGGTCGATCGTTGTTGCCGAAATCGTCGATGGTCCAGCCGATGATGTTCGGGTGAGCCTGCGACAGCGTCGCGATCTCGGTCGCCCAGCGGACGAAGTCCTGCTTGAACGGCTCCGAATCCCTGCCGCTGTGCTTGTGCGGCTTTCCCTCGCTCCACGGGACGAGATAAACCCACACATCGATGCCGCGAGCCTTCGCTTTGTCAGCGAACTCCGGAAGCTGCGCCCAATCGTCGTCGCCGTGCCAGATCTGATAGAAGAACGTGTTCGCGTGCATCGCAGCGACGCGGTCGAGCGTGCGATCGACGTCGATGCGCCCATCGGGCGTGCGAAGCTCGTTGCCGGCGTCGCCGAGGATCGGCTTGGTCGTCGCGGCGTTCGCAGCCGCGAGGAGACCCAGCGACAACAGAACAACACACAATGTGCGGACGATCGACGTCATGCGACCTCCTGGACCACACATTACACGCGCCGGCACCGCCCCGGTTACACCGACTTGCCCGCGGCGAGCACCGCGTTCCGCTTCCAGATCGGCAGCTTCACCCGCCTCGTCGCGCTGCGGCGGGTCTCGCGCCAGTAGTCGTCCTGGGTCCAACTCTCCACCGCGCCCGCGTCTACCGTCCCGCTCGGCCAGCGTGGCTGCAGTTCGTCGAGCAGCGCGACTGGCGGCGCACGGTTGTACGGGCACACCTCCTGACAGATGTCGCAGCCGTATGCCCAGCCGTTGAACTTCGTCGACAGTTCCGGCGCGACCTCGCCCGCTTGCTCGATCGTCAGGTAACTGATGCACCGCTTCGCGTCGAGTTGGTACGGCTGATCGATCGCGCCGGTCGGACACGCGTCGATGCAGCGCGTGCAGGTGCCACACCGATCGCGCATCGGCTCGTCGAAGGGGAGTTCGACGGTCGTCACGACCTCGCCGAGCAGAAACCAACTGCCCTGAAACGGATGAATCACGCACGTGTTCTTCCCCACCCAGCCGATCCCCGCGCGGGTGGCGAGTTCACGCTCAAGCACGGGCACGGTGTCGACGCCGCACTTGGTCTGCGCGCCCGGCACCGCATCGCGAAGCCAGTCAGCGATCGCGTAAAGCCTGGGCTTCACGTGCTCGTGATAATCGATGCCGAGCGCGTACCGCGCCACTTTCACGGGATTCGCGTGCGGCGTCGGCGCGAGCGGCACGTAATAGTTCATCGCAACGCAGATGACGCTCTTCGCGCTGGGCAGGAACTTCGCGACATCGAGCCGCTCGTCGACGCGCTCGTGCAGGTAGTGCATCGCGCCGGCCCGCCCTTCGTCCAGCCAGCGGCGATAGAACTCGCCGTGCCGCGATGGCTCGGCGCTGCAGATGCCGACGAGGTCGAAGCCGACCGATCGCGCCTTCTGCTTCACCAGCGCGGCGAGTTGATGTGGGTCGTGCACGGGGTTCACGCATCGCACTCTATACCCGCAATTCGCCTTGACGCCGCGTTCACGCGCACGGTAGTGTCGCCACCGCGCGACCCAAGATCGCGACCTGTCCGCGGGAAGGGCTCAGCCCATCTTCGATCGTTCAGACCGTACAACCAGCCTTTTCCTGCCCGAAACAGCGGACGCCGGGCGCAACGGAAAGGCCCCGCCATGCCCGAATCGAACCCGCCGGCGCGCAAGCGTCTTCCCGTCAAGCCATCCGAAGAGCACCTTCGAAAGCAGGCGAAGCGACTCGCCCGCACGCGGTCCATCTCACTCAGCGAAGCGCAGCATCAACTCGCGAGAGAGTACGGCACGAAGCACTGGAGTGAGCTGATGCATGTGGTCGAGACGATGCTGCGAGGCAGCGATCAGCTGTCGTACGCGAAGCACGAGATGGAAGCCCTGCCGAAGGCGGCGAACGCCAACGACATCGCCCGCGTGCGGGAGATCCTCGCCTCGGGTGAGTTCACGCAACACGACCTCGACCTTGCGCTTGCGCGGGCCGTTCTGCGGTTCCGCGAACGAGCGGAGATCGCCCGACTGCTTCTCGATCACGGTGCCGACCCCGACGGCCAGTACGGTTCGGACTACGGCCCGATCGTCTTCGTGACCGGCGAATGTCTCGACTACGACGGCCTGAAGTTTCTCGTCGACGCCGGCTGCGACGTCACCTTCGCTCCGATCGCCACCAAGTACGGCATGCACTGTCCGCTTTCGCTCTGGCTCGGCACGTACCTCCGCGGCAAGAACGACGAGAAGCGCCGCGGCATCGACTTGCTCCTGACACTCGGCGCGCACGTGCCGGCCGATGTGACGCCTCCCGTTCTGGCGATCCACCGCGACGACGCGGAGGCGCTTCGCGCCGAGCTGCAGCGCGATCCCGGCCTTGCCGAGCGTACGTTTGATTCGCTTCCGTACCTCGACCTGCAACACCTGACGCTGCTGCATTACGCATGCGAGTTCGCCGCCATCGCTTGCGCCGGACAGTTGCTAAAGGCCGATGCCAGTCCGCGCCGCCACGCCGATCGCGCCGTCACGCCGCTCCACCTCGCCGCCCGGAACGGGCCACGCGCGTTGGTCGAGCTTCTCATCCGTCACAACGGCAAGACGTGGCTCAGGGACCACGAGAACAAGGACGTCCTCCACTACGCCCGCGAAGGCGTCGCGCCAGACAAGGACGCGATTGTGCACCTGCTCGATCGCCCGGTGATCGACGACCCGCATTTCCGCGCGGCGGTAAACGCGATCCACGCGTGCGACCTCGCTTCGCTGAGGCGACTTCTCGTCGAGCATCCGAACTTGAGCCGGGACCGCGCAGTCGAGCCCGACTGCTACCCTGCGAGCGATTACTTCGGCAGCCCGAAGCTGCTGTGGTTCGTCGCGTACAATCCCGATCTATCGCGTCCGGTCCCGCCGACCATCGTCGACCTCGCGACGGCGATCATCGACGCAGGCGTCGAGCAGGCGGACCTCGATTACACGCTCGGGCTGGTGATGACGAGCAGCCAGATGATCGAGCAGCGTCATCTCAGGCAGATGATGGAGTTGCTCATCCGACGTGGCGCAAACGTGACGCCCGAATCGGTCCACGCCGCGCTCGCGCATCGACTCGCCGAGCCCTGCACAATACTTCTCGCGCTCGGTCAGCCGCTCTCCGCACCCATGGCGGCCGGGTTGGGGCGAGTCGACGAACTCGGACGGTTGCTGCACAGCGCTGATCGCGAGACGCTCCGCAGCGCGCTTTCGCTCGCGGTGATCAACGATCAGCTCGACGCGGCTCGGCTCTGCCTCGACGCCGGCGCAGACGTGAACGCGTTCCTCGTCGTGCATCAACACTCGACGCCCGCACACCAGGCGGCCATCAACGACAACGTGCCGATGCTCGAGCTGCTCATCGCGCGCGGTGCCGACCCGTCGATCCGCGACACGCTCTGGCGCGGCACACCGCGCGGTTGGGCTCAGCACTCAGGCAAAACGCGGACCGAGGCGTACCTTCGCTCGATCGAAGCGCCATGACCGTTTCTCAGCGTGCGGACAATGCGTTGTCATGCGGATACACCAGCATGATCGCGATCGCGGCGCAGTAGCAGCTCAATCCAGCGATCATCACGATCAATGCCCAGCGATAGCTAGTCGTCTTCAGGTCGCGGTATCGGAGCGACGTGAGCAGCCATGTTCTCACCGTCTCGCCCGACTGCAGCGTGAGCCAGCGGAGGTGCAGCACCATGTAACACGTCACCGCGGCTGACAGCAGCACGAGTGCAACGCCAATGATGATGAACGCCTGGGCCTGCACGTTCGTGCCCGCGATGAGTCGACCGCTGAAACCGGTCGTGCTGATGACGATGCCGCACAGCGTCAGCAGCACTTGTGCGCGGCCGTGTAGCACGCCGAACTGCCGTTCGAGCATCTCCATGATGCGCGGGAAGTTCTGCTGGTACTCGGCAATGATGCGGTCAGCCTCGGCTTCGCGGTTCAGACATTCCATGCGAGCGTCGATCGTAGTCGGTCGGGGCCCGCTCTGCCTACCTGCATCGTCGAGATGCAGTACGCGCCGGCCCCCGCTGGAGTCGCCCGCGCCGCCGACCCGCGGCCGCAACTCGACATCTCGGCGTGGCACCGCGCACGGATGAACCGCAGCAGGCGAGGCGGATCGAGTGTCATTTGCATCCGCAAGCGCTTGTGTTTGGGTCTGGCATACTCGACACGACGGGCAAGCCGATAGACGATTGAACGCGACGCTCGAAGGCTGGCCGCTGCGTTGGTGCAGATCGCGCTTTTGCGACTGCCCGGCGCACGACCAGGCCACCCGTCCGGAGGAACTCCCCCATGCGTATGTCGCCGCTGATCGCCGCCACCGTCGCGAGCCTTTCTTTCTCGTCTGCCATTGCCGACGTGACGCTGCCCCTCCAGTTCGACGCGGCCGATCACAAGTCAGTTCCCGCGTACACCGTTGACGCCGGCGTGGGCTTTGACATCGCGCCGACACATCTCGCGACCGGCAACGGTACGACTGCGTTCGTGAGCGATACACCATTTCGTTTCTCGGCGCGCGTGCCGGAAGGCAACTACCGCGTGACCGTGACGCTCGCCAATCCCGAGGAGGCCGGCGATACGACTATCAAGGCAGAGGCGCGGCGACTCATCGCGCTCGGAATCGCCACGACGCCAAGCAAACCCGCGACGCGCAGCTTCCTCGTCAACGTGCGTCGCCCGCTGATCGACGGCACGTCGCATACCGTCAAGCTCGACGCCAACCGCGAGGACGGCGACAACCCCACGTGGGACGACAAGCTCACCCTCGAGTTCAACGGCACCCATCCGGGCGTCTCGTCGATTCGGATCGAACCCGCCGCGAAGGCCATCACCGTCTACATCGCCGGCGATTCAACCGTGTGCGACCAGGCAGGCGAGCCCTGGACGGGGTGGGGCCAAGTCCTGCCAGTGTTCTTCAAGCCGACGGTGGCAGTCGCGAACTACGCGCAGTCGGGCAAATCGCTCGCGAGCTTCAAGGCAGAGCGGCGACTCGAGAAAGTGCTCAGCGTCGTCGAGCCAGGCGACTACCTCTTCATCCAGTTCGGCCACAACGACCAGAAGGCCAAGGGAGAGGGCGTCGGGCCTTTCACCAGCTACAAGAAAAGCCTGGAGGAGTACGTCTCCCTTGCCCGCGCAAAGGGAGCCACACCGGTTCTCGTCACATCGATGTACCGCCGACGCTTCGACAAGGACGGCAAGCTGCAAGACTCCCTCGGCGACTACCCCACCGCCGTCCGACAGGTCGCTGCCGAGCAGAAGGTGGCACTGATCGACCTGCACGAGATGAGCGGGAGGCTGTTTCAGGCGCTGGGCGAGGAAGGAACGAAGAAGGCATTCGTTTTTTACCCTGCCAATACCTTCCCCGGACAGGCGGAGGAATTGAAGGACAACAGCCACTTCTCTCCCTACGGCGGCCATCAGCTTGCCCGGTGCGTCATCCAAGGCATTCGCAACGCCGGTCTGCCGCTCGCCGCGGAACTTGTCGACGACAGAACGCCTTTCGATCCCGCGAAGCCCGATGCCTTCGACGCGCTTGCCATCCCCACCAGCCCGACAGCCGTTCCGCAGAAGCCGGCGGGCAGCTGAGCATGCCCTCCAGCTACGCATCCACTGAACCGATTCCGCTTCAACGCGATCGCGTTACCTCTGACGCGGGAATCACGACGGGGCGTTGCTCGCGCCACACCGTCAGCGACGACGCCCCGTCGCTCGGGAGGGACAGGAGTGATTGCACATCGCCAATGCACGTGGAACCCGCCGCCACGAGCACGTCGCCAGTCCGAATTCCGGCGCGAGCCATGTCGCTGTCTGCGGGCACGTCAAGGACGACGACGCCGGTCTCTTCTGATAGGCCGTGCGCGGATTGCTCGCCGAGCCCGACCACGTTCCGCACGCTGAGACCGTGCCATACGCGTACGGTCGGATCGCGAAGCGATTGACGCAGCTTCACGGCCACCAATGTCGGCGTGCGGGCGATCGCCTTCAATCGCGCGGGCCTGACGCCGAAACGATCCATGGGGAAATTGACGAAGCCGAGTTGCAGAGCAGGCGAGTCGGACACAACGGTGTAGTCTCCGCTGGCCGGATCGGCGAATCGTGCGTTGGCTCGCAATGATCGCCGGTCCTGATTGGACGACGATTGCAGCACCGTCGCCTCTTGCGAAGTTTCGGCCGCGGGATCATGCAGCAGGTTGTCGTCAATCTGCTTGCCCCACACGGCGGGCATTCGGATCGGCTGGTGATTCGTGAAGACGATGTTCCGCGCGAACACGTCCTGACTGTTCGCGTACCACACGTGCGGGTGAAACCCGTTTCCGACGAGCACGTTGTTCTCGACAACGCGGTGATAGCCCTCTCGGTTCTTGATGCCGCCGTTCAGACAGAGGTTGTTGTAGATGTGGTAGTTGCTCGATCCGTCGTCGAGATCGATGTCCCAGCCGTGATCGCAGCGCCATCGGTTGTTTCGAAGCGTGATGGGCTCGACCGCGTCGAGCAGCGGCAAATCGGGGTTCGCGCCGACCAGTGCGTCCACCTCCTCGATCGACGGCAGCCAGTATCGGTCGCGGCCCCACGAGTTGAACGAGCCGTGATCGCCCGTCTCCTTCACCGTGTCGAACACGTCGCAGAACTCGACGACGTGCCCGCCCCAGCAGCCGTCGCCTATGTTGATGCCGGCACGCGGGACGTCGTAAATGCTGCAGTGCCGGATGGTGATCCGCGCGGCCATGTCGATGCCGACGCCGGTCGACTGCTTCTCGAATCGGCCGACCTGCGTGATGAGGCAGTCCTCCACGAGGCAGTCAGCCGGGTAGTTGTCGCTCTGCGGGCCGGGCGTGCGATCCATGAGCTCGACGGGTTGACGCTCGGCGTACTCGAACAGCGGGCTTCGCACCGCAGCCGGATCGCCGACGAAGGTCACGCCGCCGGCACCCGACCGTTCGATGCGGCACGCCTGCACGTTCGCTCGGCGGTTGTAGTTGTTGACGAAGACGGCATTCCCGCCGACCTGGTCGAAGAAGCAGTCGGCGAGCGTGCAATCCTCGGTTCCGTCGAAGACGAACGCACCGCCGCGATAGATCGTCCAGTCGCTGCGCAGGAGTGGTTCGCGGGTCTCCATGAACGTGCGGGCCGTCTGGGTAAATGTGAAACCGCGGAAGGTGAGCCATCTTACCGGTGCGGCAGTACTGCCCCGCAACTCGATGAGATGCCGCAGCGAGACGACCTGCACAGTCGCGGTGCGCAAGTCAATGCCCGCGGGCGGGTAGATGTAGAGCGTGCGCGTCCTTCGGTCCGCGTAGAATTCGCCCGGCGCATCGAGCTCTTCGAACACGTTCTCAACGAAGCGATACAACTCGTGCGGCTTGTCAACGCGATTACCCTGCCAGCCGCCCTCAAGTTGAGGCGTTCCGTCGGCGTTCAATCCGACGACGCGATAGCTGAAGCCGCCCCATTGACCCGGGTGCATCGCGTGCACGATGGCCGTGGTCGGGTCAGCCCAGCGCGCCACACGCTCGGGACTGATGGCATCGGCGGCGTAGCCGTTGAAGATGGCCACTGCAGCGTCGTAGTTCGGATAGCGGGCGAGGTGCTGCCGCTCCCCATTCAGATAAAGCTGATCGACTTCCAGATCGTCGGTCAGGCTCGCACTGAAGATGCCATCGCGAAATGGCTTCCAATCGAGCGACAGCGTTCGGCCGCCACTGATCACCACCTTCTCGCCCGGCGCAGCCCGCCACACCACAAGCCCGTCATTCGTTCCGGAATCTTCGTGGGTGAAGATGAGCGGCTCGTCGAGTTCGTACGTGCCTGCCCGCACGGTCACCGTCACCGCGTGCGTCGCCTTCAGCTTGCGAACCGCAGCCTGCGCCGCCTTCAGCGTGCGGAGCGGCGCACTCTCTGTGCCGGGCTGCGCATCGCTCCCTAAACAACTGACGAACAGCTCCACTGCGTTCTTCATAGGGATCAACTCGATGTCGGTGAATGCGCGGTCGACGGGAACGCGCGCGTAAGCGAGTCGAGCTCGTTCGCCGTTACCTGCAGCACCGAGCCGTGTCGGAGCCTGTACGGAAACGAGAAGCCGGAGGCTGGCTCGAACTGACCGCCGGCGAGATTCGTCGTGACGAACGGCTTGTAGCCTTCGCCTCGCGCGTAGTGGTCGAGCAGCAGGCACCACACTTCCGTGCCGAGTTCGTCGCGCATCGGAAAGCACGCCGGCCCTTCGAAGCCGGCCATCTTCGCGAGCGAGAACTCGGAGATCACACGCCACGGCCCGTCGAGGCGTTCACTCGTCTCGGCGGCGATCGTCTTGTGCTCTTCATCTTTGGTAAAGCGGTAGTACGCGCCGTTCTCAGCGATGATCGTCGTGTCGATCACCGCGGTCTGCCTGTCGATGTAGAGGAACGGCTCCGAGAAGTGCGCGAAATCCTTCGTCCGCGACGCCCAGATGCGGTGCTTGCTGAAGCGGTCGCGAGCGCAAGTGGATGCCCAGAAGACGATGTACTCGTGCGTCGCTTCGTCGAATGCCGCCTCGGGTGCCCACGTGCAGCCAGCGTCGTTCGGCGCGATCTTTTCGAGGCGCGGCGCGGACCAACGCACGAGGTCGTTGGACTCCCAGATCACGATCGACTTGCTGCCGGCCGTAACCGCACGAGTCCAATCGGGGTTGCGATGGATCGAACAGTCCGTGGCGATCAACACAAATCCGCTGCCATCGCGACGCCTGATGAGGAACGGGTCGCGCACGCCCTGCTCGCCGACGTGGCTGATCAACACGGGTCTGCCGTCGTTCAGGCTGGCCCAGGTGCGGCCGTCGTGACTCGTGACGAAGTGGACCTGCTCCGTCAGCGGCGAATGCTCGCCGCGAAAAGTGGCAAACAGATAGCCGCCATCGGCTGCGGGATTGGTCGTGGGCATGACCGCCATAGCGTACGAAAATCCTGACGCGATCAACCCGGTCGCGGAAACGCTTAGCGATCACGAGAACCCGCGTCCCTGCGCCCGGTTGACGTCAGAGTCACCGGGCCAAGCAGGCCCGATCGCGTCTGGCCTGCGAAGACGTATGGCGTGGGAACGCCGACGCTGTAGTGATTCGCGAGCGTGTTCGCGACCTCGATCTCCAGCAGGTTTTCTCCCACGCGCGCGTGAGTGGACAGATCCACCCGCCAGGGCGGCGCGATGAGCGTCGCCAGCGGCTGGCCGTTGAGACGAATCTTCGCCGTCGCGGCGACGTCGCCGAGGTCGAGCGTGATCGGCCCGGCGGCGTCGGCGGCAGACAATTCCACAGACCGGCGATACACGACCGTCCCGCTGTATGTCGCAAGTCCGAAGTCGCACCAGTTGCCGACGGGCATCGCGCCTTCGGCGCACTCGAGTTGAATCGGCTCCACGATCGGATCGCCGCCGAAGCTACCGGGCGGCGGCTCAACGCGGATCGCCAGCAGGGACGGCCCGTCAACCGGCGACGTGGCGTCGAGTTTCACTCGTCTGACGCCGTCGATGATCGACAGCGTCTCGCACGACAACGCATGTCCGTTGTGCCACGCGCGCACGTGGCCCTTGGCGGCGACGATCGCCGTGCGGCAACCGGGCGGCAAGGTGACTCGATACCAACCGGCTCGCATCGGCCGTTCCGGTCGGCAGTTCAGCGTCGGATGCTGGCCGTCGGCGAACCAGCGCAGCGCTAGCGCGTCGCGCGTCGCCGGCGCTGCTTCGCGATCGATCGTGACGTACGCCCGCACGCGCTGATCGGCCGATTGCACGAAGCGCATCAACAACGGGTTCGGCCCCGCACGCAGTTCAACCGTCGCCCGCTGGGGCGTGGATTCGTAGTGCTGAATACCCCACGCCGGATATCGGCCCGCGGGCAGGGCTTGGCGCTGACGAACAGCCGACACACCGTTCAGCCACACGTCGTACGCCGATCGACTCGCCGCCACGAGCGGCACGCCCTCTTCTGACGACCGCGCATCGAGACTCGTCCACAGGAACCACACCGCACCGACCCGATCGCAGTGCAGGTCAACGTACTCATCCGGCACGGCCCCCTTCAATCCGTGCGGCCCCGTGTGCCCATTCATGAGGAATGGGTCGCGTTCGATCCCCCAGCGCAGCGACATGTCGTACGGTTGCCAGTGAAATGCCTCGCCGTCGATCACGACCGGCACCGCTGGATCGACTCGTCGCAATGCAGCTAGCGATGAAGCGAGCGACTCGTTCGCGGCAAGTTCGGGCGGGATGGGGCCAAGCCGCCACAGGCGTTGGCCGAAGGAGTACGTGACTTCGGGCCACGCGCCGTCATCGAAGTCCGCGTTGTGCCATGTCGCAGACGAAGCCGCGTCGATCTCCTCTGCGAATCGAAGACGCCGCGCCTCGACGCCGATCGTCCCGCCAGACGGAAATCGGAAGTCGCCGAAGCGGTTGTCCATGGTTGGGACAATCTCGATGCGCCATGCGCCATCAAGGGAACGCTCGCTGCTGACGAATGTCGATTCGACGTGCAACTGATGGGGCGCCGTCTCCCCCCCGTGTTCTGACGCGGCAGCCTTTCGTCGAACGACCAGAACGGTCGCCTCCTGTGCCTGCAGCGTCAGATCGAATGTCGTCCGCCCGTCAGGCGTCGGCGCACCGGGCCATGGTGATGCAGAGCCCGTCCATGCGTCCCACTTCTCCGCCGCACCGGATGCACGCACCGAGATCGACGTCTCCATCGACGCACGGCTGGGATTGAATAGGTAGTACACCCCCGCGTCATCTAGTCGACGATGTAACACGTAAGGCGACGTTTCGCCTCGTTCGACCCGTATGTCGCGATCGATCAACCGGCTCACGAGATCTTCGACCGCGGCATAGCCGTCCGGAACATACGCTGCGATGCCGCCGCCGCGATGCTTCTGCACAGTCGCGTCAGCGGCGCCCGCGTCCGCGCCAAAGATCGCGCGAACGATTGCGTCGATTTCAGGATCGTTCGCACCGGCCTTTTCGCTCGCGATCGGAAGCGTGCCGAACGCGATCACCACGCCGCCAGCTTCGCAGAGCTCGCGAGCCTTCTGAAGTGTCGAGAATCGCACGGCGGACATCGCGGGCAGAATCAGCACCCGATACGCCTCTCGGCCGGCGCGTAGCTCTCGCCCCCCGCACGTCGATCGCTCTATCGATTCGAAGTCGATGAAGTCGAAGTCTATGGCCGACTCGACGAGCCGCTTGCCGAGGCCGAACGCGTGCACCTCGGATTCATCGCGCAGGTGGCCGGACGACTCTTCCGACTCGGCGATTCGTCGCCCGAGCCCGCCCTCGATCGAAGTGACCGGATACACGATCGCCACATCGCACACGTGATCGCCCTGGCTCAGCAACCACGAGAGCCGTGTCGCGTAGCCCGAAAGCGCGTCGGTGTGTTCCCAGTAGGGCTGACGGAAATGGAAGTCTGGCGGCGCCCATTCCCACCATGAGCCGAAGGTCGAGTAGTAGAGCCCGTGCAGGTTCACGACCGTCGCGCCGTACGCGAAGTCCTCGTTCAGCGCTGCCACGACCTGCGCGGGCGTCGTGCCCCAGCCGCTGGAGTGAAAGCACTCGTTCCACACGCGCGGCCTGCCGTACAGGTGCGCAATCGAGCTGTTCACCTTGAGCCCCTTGAACGCGCGGGCTTGGCTCAGATTCGGGTCGTCGGTGCCGGGCGCGGAGAACCACCGCATCGTGCGGAAGTAGTCGCCGTAACAGTTTCGCCCATCCTCGATGTTGCCGCGGCCGTTGTTGTCGTTGCCGAGCAGTACGCCTCGCGACTCGCACCAGTCGAACACGGGCTTGAAGTAGCACTCTTCGAGGAGTTGCGTCACCACATCGGCGTAGTCAATGCGCACCTTCGGTGCCGTCGGGCCGAGCGGATGCCACAGCGCGTGGAGCACTTCTCGCAGGTCGTAGCCTTTGCGCCGCGAGAACTCCGCCTCGATTCGCGACGACCACATCGGCATGCGCGTGCCGAAGTCGAGTTCGTCCTGGAAGAGGATCGGGATTGTCCTGCCGAGTTCGCCGGGGCAGTGCTTCTCGAACGGTGCATAGAGCCCCTCGATGAGCAAATCGCCTGCGCGCGGATGCATCGGGTCGTATGCGCTCCGCTGAAGCCAGACGACGCTGACGAGCCATTCCACATCGCTCGATGAGGCCGGAAAACAGACCTGCCCATCCGCCGATGAGACGTCAATCGACTGCCCGAGCACTGGCTGGCCGTCGACGATCGGGAACGCCCGCGCGGAAATGATCGGCGCGCCTGCGGGCACATCCACCTTGCGTTCGCGCCCGCGCGTCGACGACACGTGTGCTTCGCGCAGCGTGCCTGCGCCATTCATCTCCGGCGTCTCGCGTCCGATCTGCTGTAGCAGCGGATTGATGATCGTGTAATCCTGAAAGCTGATCTGCATCCCGCGTTCGCGACACGCGGCGACGACCCAGCGGAACAGTTCCCACCACTCGGCAGAGAAGATGGGCGGATCGCCGGGGTTGTTGGCGCCGTCGGCGTGATGGTTGTAGCTAACGATCGCGTTGCGGACGCCCTTCGCCTTCAGCTGATCGAGTTGCCAAGCGATGCGATCGCGATCGAGCTTCTCGCCCACCCACCACCAGAACGGCACGGGCCCGAACTCGGCGGGCGGGTTCTGGAAGTTCGACAGCAACGAAGCCCGCCTGCTTGCGACTTCGGAGTACCTACTCTCTCGATCGTTCATACCTGCCCTGTCTGTTCGCGCCTGAGCCATACGGCGTACGAGAACGCTTTGCTCTCGCGATCCGGAAGCGGCTCACCCGGACGGTACCAGCAGCCGACGTTCGCGAACGGCACCAACACGGGCCTGACCTGTTGCCCTTTTGTCGACAATAGATCGGCACGGCAACCGGGACCGAGGTGCGAGGAATCGATCGGCTCAAGCGTGATCGGCGGCCACTTCGCGGAAGGCACGCGAAGCTCTTCATCCACACTCGTCGGTTCAGCAGCGGCGAGGTCCCACCACGTCGTGTCGACAGCAAACACCACCGGCCCGCGCTCGATCGCAGCGCGCGATTCACCTTCCGGGAGGTGATCGTGTTCGATCCACCGCTCGCGCATGGGCAGGCGAAGCACGATGCTCTCCGTGCCAGTCCACTTTCGTCGGAGGCTGAGATACGAACCACCGCTCGCACTGCTGATGCGTTCGCCGTTCACTGACAAGGCTGCCTCGCTGCACCACGCCGGAATGCGGAGTCGTAAGGCAAACACAGTTGGCGAAGCCGGACTTATCCGGATATGGATCTCTTCCTCCTGCGGGAAGTTCGTTGTCTGCGCGATCGCCACTTCGACTCCGGCAACACTCACGCGCGCCGTGGACGTCACATACTGATTCAGGACAACGCCATCGCCCCCGGTGGCGTACACGAACTGCGGCAGCATCGAGACGAGCCGATGACCGGATGACGTGCAGCAATCAGGCCCATGGAAATACTTGTGTGGCTTCGTGCCGTTGGGCGGCGTGTGGTAGCGATAGCTTTCGCCGTCGATCGTCTGCGACGCGAACACGTGATTGAACAGCAGCCGCTCGATCACGTCGGCGTACTTCGCGTCGCCGGTCAGCTGCAGCAGTTCCTGCGTGAGCAGCATCCACGACATGTTCGCGCACGTCTCGACGACCTCCGCGTGGAGCGGCCGTTCATGACCGGGCTTGTAATGTTCGCCGGCGCTGACGCCGCCGGTGATGTAGAGTTGTCTTGAAGCGATATCGTCCCAAGCCCCCTTCACCTTTCGGAGCAGACCCGCATCTCCAGTGATGCGGTAGAGCCGCAGGAACCCGAGGAAGTTCATATGAAACGTGTGCGCGTGAACGTACGGCTGCAGCTCGTGTACACCCATCGCTCCATCCGCGACGTTGTCGAGCCGGCTGAACGCATCCCAGCCCGACCACTCGTCGATTCGGCTGATGACCCACTTCGCGAAGTCGACGTAGCGCGCATCGCCCGTGATCCCGGCTAGCCTCAGAATCGGGTCGATGACGAGCGTGCCCTCCCAACCGTAGTGCGCCGTATGGCCGGCGATCTGCGATTGCCAGTGCAACTCCGGCGCAACAGGCGTATTCGGCGGAACCCAAGTGAATTGCTTGCAGATGATCGTGAACCGATTACGTGGCGGCCGAATCGGGCTCGGCCAGAACTCGGCTTTGCCGGGGCCGATGTGGTTCAGGTAGTAGTCCGCAAGGCGTCGCGCCGCATCGAGCGCGTCCGCTCGGGCGAGCACCTCATGTGCGGTCAGCAACCCGTGAAACGTGAAGTACTGCTCGTACGCGTCCATGCCGCGAAGCGGCTGCTCAGGCGAGCGAACCGCCGGATCGGTGATACCGAGGTATCCGCCCGATTCCTGTGAGGCGACCATGCGATCGACACACTCACTGGCGCGTTGCCGGAGATCATCGTCGTCGAGAGCGGCTGCGCATAGCACGGCCGACTCCAACCACTTGCCCGGGTGCTCGCCGATCCACCACCAGTCGCGATGCGCCCGACGTTCGAACATCGACAGGTACTTGTTGATTTCGAACGCTCGCACAGAGCCTTCGACGTTCGCCCGCCAACGCCGGCCGACAAAGCCGCCCAGCCCGGTTACCTCGCCCGCACGGAGCGGCGATTGCACGTACGACACGCTCTGATTCACTCGATCTCCTGCAGCCTTAACCCAATACATCACTCGTCGAATCCGGCGCATCATCATCATCGACGCCTGAAGACGGCGGCGGAACAGACGACACCAGCGAAGGCGCGCTCCCCGACGGCACGCCGCTCAGGCCGGTGTTGTACGCACTCGCGAGGATCAGCAGATCGTCGAAGTCCACGCGTCCATCACGATTGAAGTCGCCCTCGGTGAACGACGCGCCGCTCGGCTTGTTGTAGTTCGACGCCAAGATGAGCAGATCGTCGAAGTTGACGGCCTGGTCTCGAGTTGCGTCGCCTGCCAGACAGAAGAACGTCGCCGTCGAGTCTTGCGCCACGTAGTTGCCGGCCGCATCGGAGATGCCGCTGCCGCGCACGCGGATCGAGTAGGTGCCATTCGCTAGACCGCTCGGCAACGCGAATGTGGCCGCTTGAGTTTGTGCGTTGTAAGACGTGAACGTCGTGGCGATGGCTGAGCCGTCACTCGATCGCGTGACAACGATGTCGCCCGCGTCGATCATTCCGGAGACGTCTTCCGAGAAGCGCACGCTGATCGCGTTCGCATTCACGTCGTACCGCGGCCCGTCGATCACCTGCGGTGCGGTTCGATCAGCGAAGTCGACCATCTGAATGCCGCGTCCGTCGGTGCCGATGTAGAGCCTTCCGTACAACTTCGGGTCGCCCTGCAGCACTTGGGGAATGCCGAACTGCTTTGACGCGTCGCTCAGCTCGATCCACGACGCACCTTGATCGTCCGAACGGAAGTAGCCCACCTTGCCGCCCACCGTGCCGGCGACGTAGATCGCCGGATAACTCCGGCCCGGTGGTGCCGCACCGGCCCCGACGAGCAGTGCTTGCGTGACGATCGACGGGGCAAGCCGCGTCCACGTCGCGCCGCCGTCGGTCGAGCGCAGCACGCCTTCAGAGCTGAACCATGTGGACATCAACAGGTGCCCCGGCTGCCCTGGCACGGATCGCAGCGCGCGGGCATTGGTCGACGCCGACGCGGTCATGCGGGTGAACGTCGCGCCGCCGTCCGTGCTGCGATAGATCGAGCCGGCCGACATCGCGTAGAAGGTGTTCGGCAGCGAGAGATCGGTCACGAGACGCGCGGTGATCGGCGCCGTCACGCCGACGAATGTCGACGCAGTCCAACTGCTCCACCTCGTGCCGGTGCGGGTCGAGAACGAGATCGGCCCGTTGCTCGGGCTGAACAGCGCCCGCGTGCCGTCGTTCGACAGCTCGACCTGGCCCGGCCCGTTCGCGGTCGACGGTGCGGAGAGCCACGGCGCCCAGGTGTTGCCGTTGTCGAGCGAGTACTGGATGTAGGGGAACGCGCCGCCCGATCGGACGAGGTATCGCTCGTCGTTCCAAGCGACCGAGACATCTGAGTTGCTGCCCAGACGAAGATTCTGCGCCTGCCCGAACGCGCCCTGCGGCGGCGAGACGGAGAAGTCGTCGTGGCGGAATCCGTCGCGATCGCCGATCGCGCTGTAGAGCCTTGCCGTCCCCGCGGCCGGGCTCTGCAGTTCGTTGACGAGGCTCTGCTCGATGCCGTCGTTGAAAAACCGCCAGTTCACCGTCGTGCCCGCATCGACGTTGCCAAGGTTCGTCGTGCGATAGAGCCCGTTGCCCGTGGTCACCATCGCGGCGTTCGAGTTGAACGGATCGAACTGCACATCGCCCAGCCAGTGCGGCCAGATCGGGCCGGCGTAAGGCGCGCTCGTGTTGTCGATTCCGGTGCGGATGCTGTTCGCCCACCACGTTGCGCCGGCGTCGTTGCTGAGGTAGAGGTCTTCGAACGGACTGTTCCAGCGGTCGAGCGTCGTCACCACAAGCCGCTGCGGGTTGGCCGGGTCGATGCTCACGCCCGACCAGCCGCCGCCGCCAGTGCTGGGCAGCGCCATCGCGGTCCACGTGGGGCCGGCGCTGGACGGATTCGTCACCTTGTAGACCGCGCCCGTACCCGCGTCGTTCGGTCCAGGACCGTTCGAGTACGTGACGTACATCGTCGCGCCGTTCGGCGTGAGCGCCGCGCGAATGGGAATCAGGTTCGTTGCCGACGGCTGGTTCGCCATCAACGACCACGTGCTGCCGGCGTTGCTGCTGACGTAGATTTTGTTCCCCGTGGTGGTCGAGACGCCCACGTAGATTCGCGGCGTTGCGCTGCCCGCGGTGCCGCTGCTTTTGTCGAACAGGACGAAGATGATGCCGATTCCCCCGGCCGCACCAGTGCTGTCGCCAACGTTGGTGAAGCTGCTGACCTTGCTCCACGATGCCGCGCGGTCGCTGCTCTTCCAAAGGCCGTCGAGGCGCGACCCGTAAAACTGGATGCTCGGGTTGTTGGGGTCAACGGCGAGTCGGTTGCCTCCGTTGCGGCCGTTGCCATTGCCGTTGACGCGCCAGGACGGTCGGTTGTTTGCGTTGTCCCACGGCGCGTTCCAGCGGCTCCACGTTGCGCCACGGTCAGAGGACGACAGCACCGCCGCCGGTGAGTTGTACGTGCCGGCCACCATGTACACGCGGTTCGCATCAACCGGGTCGGCGGCGAGGCCCTCCACGCCGAGTTGCTGCATCGACCAATCGTTGTACCGCGACGAGTCACTCAGCGACTTCCAACTCGCCTGTGCGTTGTCCCACCGATACGCGCCGCCCATGTCGGTGTAGACGTAGGCGAGATTCGGCTCCACCTTGCTGTACTCGATGCCGTTGATGAAACCGGTGCCTTTGATCGTGACCTGGCTCCACGCGAGCGGACCGGGCGTGAAGGCGAGATGGACGCGCGACTCCAGCGCTTCGAAGGTGCCGGTCGAACGGGTTCGTCTTTTGCTGTTGCCGCCGCGCGACTTCACGTGTTCACCTCGAACGAAAGCGGACGACTCGGATCAGTCCACACAACGCCTCGTCCGAGCGGGCCGGCGTCGGCAGGCTTGCCGTTGCGGATCGCGTGCGGTTCGCGTTCGCCGGCGAGGACGACTCGTGTGCCCGGGGCGAGTCGGCCGGACTCGACGGTCGCCGTGAGAGACGGGCCACGTCGCTGCAGGCTCACGACGACCTGCTCGCCGTCGCTGCCGACGAGGCGGTGCTTGGTCGACTGTTCCTGTCGCAACGTCACGATCAGCTCGGCCGGGTCGCGCGCGGGTCGCCACTCGGGGCGGTCCTCATTGAGCGACATCGCCAGCAGGCCGCCGTCTCTGGCGAACAGCGGCAGAGCGTCGAAGCCGTAGCGCTCGTTCATCCACCGGCCGCCCTCGACGCGTTCGCCGGTCAGCAGGTGAGTCCACGTGCCGGCGGGCAGGTAGTACTCCACCGCGCCGTCGTGCGCGAAGACGGGCGCGACGAGGAGTGAGTCGCCGAGCATGTACTGGCGATCGAGGTGGCGGCACGCCGGGTCGCTTGGGAACTCCAGCGGCATCGCACGCATGACGGGCCAGCCCTTCTCGTGCGCATCGCGAGCCGCGGCGTGCAGGTACGGGAACAATCGATTCTTGAGCCTTGCGAACTTCCGCGCGACGTCGACCGACTCCTCGTCGAACAGCCACGGCACGCGGTAGCTCTCGCTGCCGTGCAGGCGGGAGTGCGTCGAAAGCAGGCCGAACTGCAGCCAGCGTTTGAACACGGCCGGGTCGGCCTTGCCGGCGAAGCCGCCGATGTCGTGGCTCCAGAACGCCGGGCCGCTCATGCAGAAGCCGAGCCCGCCGCGCAGGTCTTCCGCCATCGATTCGAACGTCGCCTCGCAGTCGCCGCCCCAGTGCACGGGGAACTGCTGACACCCGGCCGTCGCCGAGCGCGCGAAGACGAGCGTCTCGCCCTTCCCGTGGTGGCGTTCGAGCAGCTCGAACACCGCCTTGTTGTACAGGTGCGGGTAGAGGTTGTGCATCAGCTTCGGGTCGGTGCCGTCGTGGTAGACGACGCCTTCGTCGGGAATGCGTTCGCCGAAGTCGGTCTTGAAGCTGTCGACGCCCATGTCGAGGAGCGGCTGCAGCTTCGACTGGAACCAGCGGACGGCGTCGGGGTTGGAGAAATCGACGATCGCCATCGCGGGCTGCCACTGGTCGCGCTGGTAGACGCTGCCGTCCGTGCGTTTGACGAAGTATCCGCCGCGTCGGCCCTCGTCGAAGAGTTTCGACAGGCCGGAGATGTACGAGTTGATCCACACGCACACCTTCAGGCCGCGCTTCTTCAGGCGTTCGATCATGCCGCGCGGGTCGGGGAAGGCATGCGGGTCCCACTCGAAGTCGCACCAGTGACGTTCACGCATCCAGAAGCAGTCGAAGTGGAAGACGCTGAGCGGGATGCCACGCTCGGCCATGCCGTCGATGAAGCTGTTGACGGTCGCCTCGTCGTAGTTCGTCGTGAACGAGGTGCTGAGCCAGAGCCCGTTCGCCCACGCCGGGATGACGGGCGGGCGGCCGCTGAGGCGCGTGTACTTCGCGAGGACGTCCTTGGGGTCGGGGCCGAGGAAGACGTAGTAGTCGAGCGATTCGCTTGGGACGGCGAACTGAACCTGGTTGACGCGTTCGGTGCCGACCTCGAACTCGACCTTCGCGGGCGAGTTCACGAGCAGGCCGTACCCGGCGCTCGACAGGTAGAACGGCACGTTCTTGTACGACCACTCGGAGTTGGTGCCGCCGTCCTCGTTCCAGATGACGACGGACTGTCCGTTCTTGGCGAGCGGGCCGAAGCGTTCGCCGAAGCCGTAGATGGACTCGCCGATGCCGAGGGAGAAGCGTTGAACGAGGAACGAGGCGGAGCCGTCTACCTCGGCGACGCTGAGTCCCCCGCCATTGCTGGTGGTGAATCGACGGTCTCCACCGCCCGTGCCGCCTTCACGGGCGATCCACTGCATCGACCAGTCGCCCGTCTTCGCGATGCGCAGCGCGAGCTTTCCGCTGATGTAGGTGATCGCCTCGGCCGACTCGTCGATTCGGACATCGTTCGACTTCAAAGTGTAGTCGAGTTCGAACTGCGTCTGCCCGCTGGCGTGCGGCTCATGCCGATGGGCGCGAATGCGGATCACGTCCGGCATCGGCGATGAGATTGCGATCTGCAGTACAGTGCCCTCGAAGCAGTCGCCGCCGTTGCGGGAGCCATTGCGGTCGAGCGCGCGGACGTGTAGTTCGCCCGACGCCGCATCGAACGCATGGCCGTAGTAGCGTCGAGCGGGCGTGATGCGGACGCCCTTCTCGAGCAACCATGCACCGCGGTGGAACTTCATCGGGGTCGAATCCTGTGATGAGATAAGTGGGACACGGGCAGCGGCACCGAGCCGCGAAGGCTCACCGTTCGCTCCAGGCGAGCTTTATGTCGTAGTACGCGGCCCGCATCATGTAGATCGGTTGCGAATAGAGGTTGAACCCGCCCGGCGCCGGGATGCGGCTGCCGCGGATCGACGCCGCGTGACCATCGGCGAAGACGAAGTTGCAGAGTCGCTCCTTCTCCGGGCCGCGCTGTCGGCCGTGACGGAGCTGAAACTGCTGCGGCTTGATGTCGTGCAGGCCGAGCCCGTCGAAGACCAACGGCGTCACGTCCGAGCGGCGGATCTGCGTGATCTTTGGCGGACGCGGCATCGGGTAGCCGTTCTTGTAGGTGTACGGCACGAATGGAAACAGCTCGCACTGCCAGTAGTAAGGCGTGGGCCAGCCGTAGCCGTAGACCGCGCCGTTGACGTCATAGAGGCCCGGATTGGCGGCGTTGATCGCGTAGCTGACGGCGACGTCCTGCGAGCCGTTCGCGGCGGTGCCTTGCAGAAGGTAGTAGCCCGTATTGGAAGTCCGGCTCGCGGCGTAGTTCCAGAAGTTGACGCTCTCCTGCTCTGCCAGCGAACTGGGACAGATGAAGACGTTGTTCTGCGTGCTGCCCACGCCCGAAGACATCACGCGCGACTCGCGAAGGATGGTTGCCCAGTATTGGCCGCGCATCGCGCCGCCGCCCAGCACGCTGCTCCACGCGGGCGGAAGCAGGTCTCGATTCTGGCCGGCGTAGATCCGCAGTCCCATTCCGATCTGCCGGAGGTTGGCGAGGCACTTGACGTTCTGCGCGGACTCGCGCGCCGAACCGAGCGCGGGCAGCAGGATCGCCACCAGCACCGCAATGATGCCGATGACGACGAGCAGCTCGACGAGCGTGAAGGCTTCCCGACAGCGACGAGCGAGAGGCGACGTAAGGGATTTTCTTTCGACTGACATGCACACTCCATGCGCAACTGCGCGATCGTTGGGACCGTCTCTCTCTCCCGCTCGCCCGTGTTCCACTCCGTGCCGACTAGGGCTGCGGCACGCTTCTCAGCGACGCCGACGCCGTGCCAAGCCGCACGCGGCCACGGCGACGACCGCCGCTGCCGACATCGGCTCGGGGACCGCGGCCTGCGCGAGCGCCCAGTCGCCTGCGAAGGAACCGCTCAGCGTCGTGTTGTAGTTGGCCGCCAGCTTCAGCAGGTCGTCGAAGTTGACGGTGCCGTCATAGGTGAAGTCGCCACCGGTCCAGTAGCCGGTCGAGTTGTAGTTGGCGGCGAGCTTCAAGAGGTCGTCGAAGTTGACGGTGCCGTCGAGCGTCGCATCCCCGTAGAGCGCGGGAACGATGACGAGCGCGTCGGCACCGATCGCGACGCCGCGGTACGTGCCATTCGCTGCACCGATCGCCGAAGCCTGACCGTAGCCGACCGCGACGGCCGGGTTCGTGCTCGACAGTGAGGTGACGATGCCCGGCGTCGCGGACGCGATCGCCGCCCGCACCGCGTCGATCGGCGACGTGCCGGTGTACTTCACCACGACCGCGTTGTTGTTCAGTTGCAGCTGACCCGTGCCCGTGAACGCAAGGCTCGACACGGTGACCCCCTTCGGCAGACCTGATGTGAGCGATGCCGAGCCATTGCCGACGGAGAGCCCGCCGACGCCGAACGCGTCGGCGTTGCCGACGACCAATCCCGCCGATGCGGTGACGACAGTGCCGCTGAAGCTCGACACCGCGCCGATCGCGGCAGCGGGTCCGTCGACGTAGAGCCTGCCGGTACCCGTAAGCGTGATCCTGCCCGCGCCGGCGAGGCCCGTCGTTCGCAAGCCGCGCGTGGGCTGGTCGGGCGTGCCGTTCAAGTTGATGCTGACCGTTGCGTCGGTCGCCGCACCAAGCTTGGCGATGCGGTGATCACCGAAGTTGAGGTTGTTGAGCTGAAGCGTGGCGAACGAGGTCGTCGTCGTGCCGATCGTCTGCGAGTAGCCGGCACCATTGAGGACGAAGTTCTGATTCGAGGCGTACGCGCCGTTAGCGTCGTTCAAGACGACCGACGCGCCGCTGGCGACCGTGACGGTCTGCGCGCCCGGGGCAGCCAGCGTGCCGTTCGGGCCGAGGATGTTGTGGGCGGGACCGAGTTGGAGCCAGCCGGCGTTGACGGCGACGTTGCCGCTGAACGGTGCGTAATCCGTGCCGGCCAGCGTGCGCGTGTCGGACGACTTGCTGAGGTAGAGCGGAGCGAGGCCGACCTTTGTCAGGTTGCCGGCACCGACGACGGTGCCGTTCACGACGAGCCCCGACACCGCATTCGCGCTGCCATCGCGATTCAGGCTGATCGTCGTATCGCTTGCGATCGCGAGCCCGCCGATCGCGTAGCCGTTGCCGCCGAAGCCGTTCACACCGTCGAGTTGCAGCGCAGCGAGCGAGATCGAGTTCGCGCCGACGGTTTGCGCGACACCGGTGCCGTTCAAGACGAAGTACTGATTCGCGGTGTAGGCCGCGTTGCCCGGCGCGAGGTAGGCCGACGCGCCCGCATTGACGACGATCGCCTGCGATCCCGGCGCAGCCGCGGTGCCGTTCGGACCGAGCAGTCCGTTCGCCTTGCCGAAGACCACCCAGCCGGCGCTGATCGTCGCATTGCCGGAGAACGCGCCATAGCTGACGCCGTCGAGCGTGAGCGGGTTGGACGTCGCATTCAGGTAGAGCGGGGCCGCGCCGAGCTTGGTGAAGTCGCCGGAGCCGAGGACGGAGCCGGCGAGGCTCGCACCGTTGGGCAGGCGATCGTTGGTGCCGTCGCGATTGACGCTGATCGTCGAGCTACCCGACGCGAGCACGATCCGGCCGAGCTGGTGGCCGGTGCCGGAGTAGAAGAAGTTGTTCACGCCGTCGATCTGCAGCGTGGCGAGCGTGCCGTAGCCGCCGCCGTTCAGGACGAAGTTCTGGTACGAGTTGTAGGCGCCGTTGCCGTCGTTGAAGTTGATCGACGCGCCCGGAGCGGCCGTCACCGTTTGCCCGCCGATGTTGCCGGCGCCGCCGTTCGAGCCGAGCACGTCGTGCTTGTTGGCGATGCGGAGGCTCGTACCCGTGCCGACGTAGACGTTGCCCGAGTATGCGCCGTATGACACGCCGTTCCACGTCGCGCCGGTCGACGTGGCGTTGAGGATGAGCTGGCTGTTGCCTTCGATCGTGAGATTGCCTGACCCGACGACCTGGCCGTTAACGCCGAGAGCGCGGGTCTGCGGCACCGTCGCGGTGACGTTGATGCTCGAGTTGCCTGCCAGCGCGACGCCGCCAATGCCCGCATTGCCGAAGTTGATGCTGCCCGAGCGTAGCGCCGCGGTACCGTTCGCACCCGTGGCAGGCGTTGCGGCGCCGCTCAGGACGAAGTTCTGCGGCTGGCCGTAGGCAGCGTTGTTGTAGTCGAGCTGCACCTGAGCGCCTGCGGCGATCGTCACAGTTTGCGTGCCGGTCGCGTTCGTGCCGAGGATGTTGCTCTTCGCGCCGAGCGCGACGACGCCCTGCGTGACGTTGACGTTACCCGTGTACAGCGCCGAGCCGGGAATAGCCGACTCGCCGTTGAGCCGGACGATGCGGTTCGCCGCCAGGTTCGTGATGGTCAACCTGCCGGAGCCCATGAAGAAGCTGTTCAGCGCGAGGTTGCCGCCGGTGTTGTTGAACGTGAGGGTCGTGTCGGTGTTGAACGTGATCGGCGCGGTGATGCGATAGGTCGTTCCCGAGCCCGTGCCGTACCCTGGGGCCACGCTGATCTGCGCGCCCGCGCCGTCGAAGACGAGCCCATTGCCGATGACGCCGTTGGCACCGTTGCGGTCGTTCGCGATGACGATGACGCCCTCCAGCCCGCCGCCGACGGTCGTGCCGCGGAGGTTGAGCACGTTGAGCGTGAACGGATCAGCGAAATCGTTGAGCGCCGTAACCGTCGCACCTGCTGCGGGGCCGATCGCGGTGCTGGGGTAGAAGTTGAGCGTTGCGCCAGCGCTTCCCGACGGCAGCGTGCCCCCCTGCCACGCCGACGAGTCCGACCACAGCGTCGTGCCATTCGAAGTGCCGATCCAAGTCGACTGCGCGCTGGCAGCCGAGTGCACCGTCGCGGCCGCCGCGAGTGCAAGCGCTGCGACGCGAGTCGCCGATCGACGCGATACCAGATGCCGATCCGCAGGGTTCCGACCGCTCTTCGTGTTCCGCATGTTTTCCTCCGCTGCTTTGACGACCGGCGACGCCTTCAGCGCGGCCAGCCGAGTTCCGATTACTAATCTCCGCCGAGTTCGCACGTTCGCCTCACGTGCGGCTCGATTCGCCTTCTGTCGACGAGTCAATGAATTATGATCGATGATCGCCGATCGCCTACAGTCCTTTGCGCAGAAGCGATACGCGAATGCGCGACGCAGGGCGGGATGAAATCGCGCAGCGCCCTGTATCGGTCCAACCTGCACCGATACATCCTCAAACCACGCCCAATGCAATACTTACGAACAAGATGGCGCCTCCAGATGAACAAGACGCTCGCCGTCATAGAACATCGCATGTTCGAAAATGCGACATGTTTGCCCCACTGACATTGGCGTGATGGGCGTCGGGCTAGCTGCCATGCGTGCGCCGGTATTCGCCCGGGCTGGTTCCGACCACGTCCCGAAAAGCGCTCGAGAACCCCGAAGTGAACGCGTAGCCGCACCGCGAGGCGATCTCGGCCAGTGTCATGTTCGTCTCGGTGAGCAGCGCCTTCGCGCGATCGATGCGGAGTTGACGGATCTCGTCGCCCGGCGATCGGCCGACCGCGGAGAGGAACCGCTGCTCGAGCCTTCGGCGCGAGAGGCACACGTGTCGGCACACGTCGGCGACGGTGATCCCCTCGCCCGCGCGTTCATAAATGTAGCGGAGCGCCGACGCGACGTCCGGATCGTCGTGCGCGAACAGACTCGTCGACTGCCGCCGCGCAACCGTCTTCGGCGGCACGGGCGGAACGCTCGCGGCAGACTTCACGCCGCGGATCATCCGGTCCAGCATCAGCGCCGCCTCGAAGCCGACGCGGAACAGGTCGGTGTCGATCGACGAGAGCGGACACGCGCCCGTCTCACAGAGGAGCTCGTCGTTGTCGACGCCGAGGACGGCCAGATCGCCGGGCACGCGGACGCCGCCCTCGATGGCGTAATCGAGCAGGAGCCGGGCAGCGTGGTCGTTGCTCGCCATGATCGCCGTCGGGCCGTCGAGCGACTTCAGGAACCGCACGACGCTGTCCGACACTTCCGAGACGCCGGTCGCCGAATCAGTACGCGTCGAGTCGACCAACGGCGGCGACTGAAGACCCCGCGTTTCGAGTTCCGACTTGAAGCCTTCAAAGCGATTGCGACTCCACGCCTCGTTGCCGCCGTAGAAGGCAAATCGCTTGTAGCCGCAGTCGAGTAGATGCTTCGCACCCATGACGCCGATCGCGCGGTCGTCGTTGGTGACGAACGGCACACCGTTGTCGGTCGCCTGAGCCGAGACGAGCGGAACGCCAGCCTCCCGCAATTGCTCGCAGAAGGAGGCGAAGTAAGTCACGATGACGCCGTCGTACTTCCGCGACTGTACGAATTGAACGACCGACTCGTCGCGGGCGAAGAACTGCATCTCGATCCGCCACGGGCCGATCCGCTTCGAGCATGCGGCGATCCCCTGGTTGATCGACTGCATGAACGGGAACGGCGAGGTGAAGAGACAGATCTTTCGCATGTGAGTACGACGCCCGGTGATGTGCGTCTCCGCTGCGCGTCATGCTAACGCGCAATTCCTCCTAATACACTAGATCGGAAAACCACCGACACCCTCTCGCGGTCACGGCGATCGCCTCGCACATGTTTTGCGCATTCCCGTAACATTCCGGGTCCGGGCGAGGACACGCCTAACGCACCATCAGCCCCACCTTGTCCAACATCAGCGTGCCACGGACTGGCTTGGCCGAGTCGAGCACGAACCAGACGTTGTAGGCTGAACCCATCGCGTCGATGTAGCTCTGCCGCGTCGTGACGACCTGATGCGTCGTCCAATCCTTCACCTCGCTGAGCGGCACTCGCCCGAGCACCATCCAATAGTCGGCCGGGCTCTGCATGACGACCAGCACGGCCGCGTTCGGGTCATCGCTGGCTAGGTCCTGGCCCTTCAGGTCAAAGACAACGCCGCGGATGTTCGCCCGGTCAACCGACTTCGGAATGTTCCGCATCACAAGCAGTGCGCGCGTCTTGTCCTTCTCCGAAGGCTTGACCCCTTCGACCGGAAAATCGATGCGGGCGACGTCTTTGTTGGCACGAACCGACATGTCAGGCTTCGCGCCGAGTTCGGAGCTGAACGCCTCTGCGTCGGTGAGCTCCGGCTTGCGGAAGTCCCACAGCACGACGGGCCGGGGCTCGGACGGCTTCACCGTGACCCCCTTGGAGATCGTCACGCCGTTCACGCTCGCGTGGAGCGTGAGCGTGCCGGGCGACTTGGCCGTGACGAAGAATCGCCCCGCCGCTTCGGCGAGGCGCACGCGATCGCGGTCGAGCGCGCCCTCGGAATCGGAACCGATGGTCGCATCGCCGAGCGCCACGGGGTACGGCTTCGCCGCGCCGGGCTGCAAGGCGAGCAGGTGACCGGGCACGCGATCGCCGGCGTAGATCTCATCGGGCAGCACGAACCGAAGCTCGGGCGGCGCGACTTCAGCCTGGGCCATCGCTGGCGCTACCGCAATGGCCGATCCCTTCGCGGGCACGCGGACGTGCGTCACGCTGAACGGTGGAAGCGTGACGGCAAACGACGACTTCGTCGCGATCGACTCCGCGCGCGGCGACTCGCTCCATACCGGCTCGTGAGTCAGGTCGTTCCAGAAGAAGGAGCGACTGCTCAGCGTGACACGTTCGCCCGCGTCGGCAGCGTCGAATGATTTTAGATCGAGCGTGACGATCGCCTCGCGATCTTCATCCGGATTGATGAGTTGCACGTAGACGGCCGCGTCATCGCGCGAGGCGAACGAGTAGATCGGCGCGCCGTCCTGCACCTGCGACGCGATCAGCCGATTGCCCGTATAGTTGTTCCACAGCCACATTGCGTAGTAGCCGGGCTTGCGGACGAAGCGATCGCCGTCGGTCCAGATGAGCGCGTGACCGGACTTCATGCCCTTTACGTGCGTGAAGACGTCCCACTGCGTGGCGAAATCAACGCCATTGACGGCCATCTGCGACAGGAACAGTGAGTGCCACAAGCCACTGAACAGGTCCGCCCCGCTCAGCCCGCCCGCGAGGTTCCACTCGGTATAGCTGATCTCGATGTCCCTTTCGCGCTCGGGCTGGTACTGCCGAATCCAGTTGCGGACGCGCGACACCTCCTTCGCGACGAGCGTCACCGTGTTGGCGAGGTTCTGCTGTGGCGTGACGCTGGTCGTGCCGGGATAGGTGTGAATCGAGACGAAGTCGACGTTCTTGCCGCCCTCGCGGATCATCGCTTCGGGGAACGCGCAGCCGCCGATCTTGATCGACGGGTCGAGCTGCTTCATCGCGCTTGCGATCGCGTTGTAACGACGCGCGTACTCGTCGCCGTCGACTGGCTTCTTCGACCCGAGCATGAAGTGGCCCGGTTCCCACGAGCCGTCTAGCTCGTTGCCGATCTCCCAGATCTTCGCGTGGTACTGCGGATTCGTGAAGTTCGCGAACCGCACCCACTCGGCGGCGTCGATCGGTCTTCCCGTTCCAGCGTTCAGGCACGGCATCGGTTCGGCACCGGGGATGGTCGTGATCCAATCGTGCAACGTCTTCACATCAACGTTGCCCGAGTAACCGGTGCTCGGGCGGATCACCTTCGCAGCGTGATCTTCGTTCGATCCGAATGCAGGCGCGTAGCCCGAGTAGTCGACGGCGGGATATCCATCGGGGCCGACCTTCGTGGGGTCGACCTTGCCATCCGCATCGCGGACGCCGTTGCCGTTCCAATAGATGCTGTTGCTCCACGATCCGCCCGGCAATCGGATGTAGCCGGGTTTCAGGTCCTCGATCCACTGACGAAGTTCGGGCGACTTAAAGTGCGCGACTTCGTTCCAGAGCGCAACGTTGGTCCCGCCGATCCGGCGCGGGCTGAACGTGCGCAGTTCGTTCGACGCATCGATCGTGACCGTCGCCGTCACGGGCTCTGCGTGGACCACGCCGGCATGCGACGCCACTGCAGCACATGCGATGACGGCCAATCGGGAGGCGTTATGGGTTACTCTTCCGTGAGACATGCTCGAACTCCGACAAGAACGCTTTGAAATGAGGTACACCTGCGTCGCTCGGCCATCGGACACCCGCCCGGCCAAGCCTAACACGCGGTGAAGAAAACCGGCGGAGTTGCGGTCGGCAACCCCGCCGGCGCGGAGGAGGGGATCGGAAAGACGAGCGACACCACTCGTTCAACGGCGACGCTTCAGCGCCGTCAGGCCGATGATCGCAAGGCTTGCGAGCGTGGTCGGCTCGGGGACGACGACTTGGAGCAAGCCCGTACCGGTAAAGACGGCGTTCTGAATCGTCGCCGCGGAGCCGACGGCACCAAACGTGCCACTCGTGTAGCTCGTGCCGTTCAGCGTGATGCCGCGCAGGATGTCCGTGCCGACGAAGTTCAGGTTGACAGACCCGGAGGCCATTCCGCTCGGGATCGTGAGCGTGCCGGCGAGGTTGTCGAAGTAGTCTTTTGTCGTGCCGCCAGTAAGGACGAGCTTGCCGTCACCCGCGAGCACCACGCTGCCGGCGCCGAGCGCCTTGTCCGTTTCAACTTGGAGTCGGCCGGTGTTGACGGTGATCGTGCCGCTGTAGGCGGAGTAGGCGTCGACGGTGCCGGCGGCCTGAGTGAGGTACAGCGTCGAAGTGTTCGTGCCGGCCGTTACAGCCGTGAGCGTCAGGTTGCCTGTGCCCGCCAGCGGGCCGCTCAATCGCAGACCTCGCGTATCTGCTGCCGATCCATCGCGGTTCAGGCTGATGGTCGAGTTGGAGGCGACCGCCAACCCACGAATGCCGTGGTCGCCGAAGTTGACGCCATTCAGCTGCAGCGCCGCAGCCGCGCCGTTTTGACCGGTCTGCCCGGTGCCCGAGCCGTTGATGACGAAGTTCTGTTGCGATGCGTACGCGCCGTTGCCATCGTTGAACACGACGGCCGCGCCGGTCGCGATCGTCACGACCTGCGTTCCAGCGGTGTTCTTGCCAAGCACGTTGTGCCTGCTGGCGAACTGGATCACGCCTGCATTGACAGCCACGTCGCCGGAGAATTGACCGTAGGTCGTGCCGCCCCAGGTGACGGAGGTGAACGCATCGCCGGCGTTCGCCTGCCCGCCGTTGAGGAAGAGGAAGTCGGTACCCGTCTTCGTGAGCTTGCCTGAGCCGACCAGCGGCTTCGAGACGTTCACGCCGCGGCCGAACCCGCTGCTGCCGTCCTTCACGACCCGGACGGTTGAGTCCGTCGCGACAGCAATGCCGCCCGGCAGGTTGTAGTTGCCGAAGTTGATACCGGTGATCTGCAGCGCGCCGCTGCCGTCGCCGGCGCCGTTGAGGACGAAGTTCTGGCTCTGCGTCCACGCGGCGTTGCCCGCGTCGAGCAGCAGCGATGCGCCGTTCGACACCGTCACGGCCTGATTGCCCGCGCCGGCGCTGTTCGAGCCGAACAAGTTGTCGCGCCGTTGAAGTACGGTGCGGTTGCCCTGAATGACCACATCACCGGTGAACGTGCTTGCCGACGGCTGCGGGTCGTAGCGGAAAACCACGTTGCGACTCGAGGCAAGGTTGTTCACGGTGAGCTTGCCGGAGCCATTCAGTTGGCCGTTAAAGAACAACTGCCCGCCGGTGTTCTGGAAGGTGACGGTGGTGTCGGCATTGAACGTGAGCGGCGCGGTGATGCTGTAAGCAGTGCCCGAGCCCGTGCCGTAGCCCGGCGCGAAATCGACCGCTGGCGAAGTTCCGCCGAATGCGATGCCGCTGCCCGCGATGACGATCAACGCGTTGCTTCCGCCCGTCGTGGTGGTGCCCCTGATATTGAGCTTGTTCAGAACGAACGGCGGGCTTGCGAGGTCATTGGTCGACGTGACGGTCACACCCTGAGTGGGACCGGTCGATGTATTGGGGTAGTAATTCAGAATCGTATCCGTCGCGGAGACCGGGACGCCGTTCACATCCCAGTTCGCTGCGCTGCTCCAGTTCTGCGTGCCCGAAGTAACCTGCGTCCACGTATACGTGGCTGCGCCCGCCTGCGCTGCCACCAAAGACGCTGCCGCCGTCACCATCGCTGCCACGACCAACAACTGCTTACGCTTTGCCATCTCGTCCTCCGCAGAACATCTGGACTGAACAAGATCGACTGCGACACTTCAGCGTCGCATTCGACCCGCTAACTGATTTCCGGATCGTCGAGCCGCCGGCTCGAACTCACTCCGCCGTTCCTCACACGAGGTCGAGCCCGGCCGTCTGGCACAGGCTCGATGTCGGCAATGGAATCATGCCATGCGATTTCCTCTCGCCTAGCCGCGTTCGCGCAGAAGCGATACGAGAAAGCGCGATGCTCCAAGAAAGACAGGATCGCCGAGGTATGCTCGTTGAGCGGCACGGGCAATCGCGATGCAGACCCATTCACGGATCGTCCGGGAATCCACCGCCTAACCGCATCGCTCGATCGATCAGGACTGACCGACTTCGATTTTGCGCAACCGACGATGATCTTGGCGCATTCAGAGTAGGCTTTCGCCCCATGGACTCAGAACAGATGCTTTGGCAGTTTCCTCTAGCCTCCTCACACAGCGGAGTGCCGCTGGGCAACGGGCGGATGGGGGCGCTGATTTGGGGGGAGAAACGCCTGCTCCGAATCACGATTGCACGACCTGATTTCTGGGATCATCGGGGCGGGATGCTTTGGACGGCGGAGATGTCGTTCGATCGCATCCGCACGCTGCTGGCCGCGCAGGACGAGGCTGGGCTTCGCCAGATCTTCGAGAACGCCGGCCGGACCGGTCGGCCGGCGCGGCCGTCGATCCTGCCGGTCGGTCGCGTCGAAATCGAACTGCCCGATGCGGCCGTCTCCGCCGCCCTCGACCTCAAGACGGGCGTGGCGACGATTCATCTGCAATCCGGCCAGTCGATCGAAGTCGAGCTTGCCGCCACCGAGCCCGTCGTCCTGCTTCGAGCCGGCGCAAAGCCGCTTCCGACTGCAGTGATCCCCTCGGCCGAGTTGTGCAAGCCCGGCACTGCTCGGTTCAACAGCAACTGGCACGACCGCGACCTGCCCGCGCCGAGACGGTTCGACGTCGAAGGCGTCATCGGGTTCGCGCAAGCACTGCCGGCCGATCCGGCGATGGGCGTCGCCGCACGCTGGGAAGGCGGAACGCTCGTCGTCGCGACCGAGCGCGGGTCGGACGCGAAGTCTGCGTTCGATGCCGCGAAGGCGATCGTGCAGCGCGTCACGCTTGATGGCGTCGACGGACTCTCGAAGCGCAGCAGCTCGTGGTGGGCGTCGTTCTGGTCGACCGCGCCACGCATCGACACGCCGAACGACACGATTAATCAGCTCGCGCGGTTCGGCCTGTACAAGCTCGCCGCGTCGACCAACCCGCTCGGCGGCGTAGCGTGCGGCCTCCAGGGCCCGTGGATCGAGGATGACAACCTCCCCGCCTGGGCGAGCGACTTCCACTTCAACATCAACGTCCAACTCTGCCACGCCCCGGCCTACCCGGCGGGCGCGGGAGCACACCTTCGGCCGCTGTGGGACATGCTCCGCGCGTGGGAGCCGCAACTGCGCGAGAACGCCCGGCTCTTCCTCGGCATCGACGACGGCCTGATGCTGCCGCACGCGGTCGACGATCGCGGCACCGCGATGGGCGGCTTCTGGACCGGCACCGTCGACCACGCCTGCACCGCGTGGGTCGCGAAGATGATGTACGACGCGTGGCGATACGGATTCGAGGACGACGCGTTCCTCCGCGACCGCGTACAGCCGTGGCTCGAGGGGGCGCTCAACGTCTACCGCGCGATGAGCGAACGCCGCGCCGACGGCTCGTTCGCGATGCCGGTGACCGTGTCGCCGGAATACCGCGGGTCGGCGTTCAACGCGTGGGGCGAGAACGCCAGCGCGCAGCTCGCAGCCTGTCATGCGCTGCTCGACGCGCTTGAAGTCACGTGCAAACAACTCGGCCACCCGTATCGCTCGGAGTGGGCAGAGTTCCGTCAGCACCTGCCGCACGCCTGCATCGAACATCACCCAAGTGGCGGCTGGAACGATCCCGCCGGCGATGCGATCTCGCTTTGGAAGGGAACGCCCCTCGAAGAATCGCACCGGCACCACTCGCACTTGTTCGGCATGGCGCCGTTCGAATCAATCGACCCGCACGACGCGTCGTGGCAACGCATCATCGACAAGACGCTCGGCCACTGGGTGCTGAAGGGCCAAGGCTGGTGGGCCGGCTGGTCGTTCGGCTGGGCGAGCCAGATCCACAGCCGCGTCGGCAACGCGCCGGCGGCGGTGATGATGCTGGAGAACTTCGCGCGGTTCTTCGTCAACGACGGTCACGCAGGCTTCCACAACGCGCTACACCGCGGCCTAACCATCATGGGCGGCGCCGGCACGAGCGACTGGGGCTGGAACCCCATGCAGCTGGACGGCGGACAGGGCGCGTGTGCGGCCGTATTCGACCTGCTCGCCCACGACCGTCACGGCGTCGTCGCGCTCTTCGCCGGCTGCCCGCGCGAGTGGGATGAGGTGTCGTTCGACGACATCTCGCTCCCCGGCGGCTTCCGCGTCTCGGCCACTCGATCGCGCGGGCGGCTCAATCGCCTGCACGTGAAATCGACCCGCGACGGCACGTTCCGCTACATCGATCCCACCACGAACGAAGTCCGCACCGCATCCGTGTTCGGCGGCACTCTCACGACGATCATCTGACCACCTCTGGAGAAGACATGAGCCTCGCAACGACGCCCGACCACACCGCCCGCCTTGCCGCTATTCGCAAATCGATCCTGAGCGGATCCTTCGCGCCGCAGTGGGAATCGCTCGAACAGGTCGGCGTGCCCCGCTGGTATGAGGACGCGAAGTTCGGCATCTTCATCCACTGGGGCCCGTACGCCGTCCCCGCGTTCGACAGCGAGTGGTACCCGCGCAACATGTACGTGCAGGGCCACAAGGCGTACGAGCACCACCTCAGGACGTACGGTCCGCACGCTAAGTTCGGCTACAAGGACTTCATCCCGATGTTCCGCGCCGAACGCTTTGATCCTGAGGCGTGGGCCCAACTGTTCAAGAAGTCCGGCGCGAAGTTCGTCGTCCCCGTGGCCGAGCACCACGACGGGTTCGCGATGTACGACACCGGCGTCAGCGACTGGAGCGCCGCGAAGATGGGCCCACGGCGCGACGTCGTCGGGGAACTGGCTCGCGCGATCCGCAAGGAGGGGCTCATCTTCGGCGCGTCGAGCCACCGCATCGAACACTGGTGGTTCTTCAATGGAGGCCAGGCATTCGACAGCGACGTCAAGGCCGGCCAGCACGTCGAGCTGTACGGCCCCGCAGCGCCGGAGCACTCGCCGCCCTCGAAGGAGTTCATGGAGGACTGGCTCGTCCGCTGCTGCGAGATCGTCGACAAGTATCAGCCGCAACTGGTCTGGTTCGACTGGTGGATCGAGCAGCCGGTGATGAAGTCGTACCTGCGCGAATTCGCGGCGTACTACTACAACGCCGGGCTAAGCTGGGGCAACGGCGGCGTCGCGATCAACTACAAGAACGACGCGTACACGCCCAAGAGCGCCGTGCTCGACCTCGAGCGCGGCCAACTCGCTGACATCCGCCCGCTCTACTGGCAGAACGACACCAGCGTGGCGAAGAACAGCTGGTGCTACACCGAAGGTAACGACTACAAGAGGCCCACCAGCATCATCGGCGACCTCGTCGACGTCGTGAGCAAGAACGGCGCGCTGCTCCTGAACATAGGCCCGCGCGCGGACGGCACGATCCCCGATGAAGACGCCCGCATCCTCACCGAGATCGGCGCGTGGCTCGCGGTGAACGGCGAGGCGATCTACGGCACGCGGCCGTGGAAGGTGTTCGGCGAGGGGCCGACGCAGGTGCCCGAGGGCGGGTTCACCGACACCAAGCGCGGCGACTTCACCGATCGCGACTTCCGCTTCACCACCCGCGGCCGGGACACGCTTTACGTGATCGGCTTCGGCTCGGCTACCGCAGTCCTCGTCCGCTCACTTGCGACCGACCTGCGGCTGCTCACGCGGAAGATCGCCCGCGTGACGCTGCTCGGCAGCGATGCACCGATCGCCTGGTCACAGGAGTCGGATGGCCTGCGCGCGACGATTCCGACGAATCGGTCAGCCCACGCGTTCGCACTGCGGCTTGAACTGGAGTGACTTCACGACCATGTCCACGGAGTCGCCGTCATCTTCCGCGGCATCGCATCCGTCGGTCGGATACGTCCGGCCGAGAATGCACTTCACCGATCACGCCTCGGGCCGCCCGTGCGCGAAGGACCCCGCAGTCGTGCGGTTCGGCGGGCGGTACTGGCTGTACTACTCGGTCCCGCCGGAAGCCTCGCCGGGCCGCTGGCGGATTGGCATCGCGGTCAGCGACAACCTGCTCGATTGGACGATCATCGGTGGCGTTGCATTCGACGACGGCGCGGAGGTGAAGGGCATCGCCGCGCCGGGCGCGATCGTGATCGACGGCCGCGTTCACCTCTTCTACCAGACCTACGGCTTCGGCCCCGCCGATGCGATCTGCCATGCCGTGTCCAATGACGGCCTGCACTTCCGCCGCTCGGAGAACCCCATCTTCCGACCGACCGGCGAGTGGACCTGCGGCCGTGCGATCGACGCCGACGTTGCGCGCTTCAACGATCGACTGCTGCTCTACTACGCGACGCGCGACCCGCAGATGCGCATCCAGATGCTCGGCGTCGCGTCGGCGAAGCTCGACAGCGATTTCGGTCCCGCGGCATGGACACACCTCAGCGGCGATAGCCCCGCGTTGCGTCCGCGCACTCCAACCATGCTTGACGAGCCGGGACTCGATCTCGCGTGGGAAGGCGACTGCATCGAAGCCGCGGCGACGACGGTGCGGAACGGCCGCGTCTATCTGTTCTACGGCGGCGGGTACAACAACGCGCCACAACAGGTCGGCCTCGCGGTGAGCGACGACGGCGTCGGCTTGTGTCGGCTCAATCGCGGCCAGCCCGTCGTCCCGGTCGGCGCGCCCGGCACGTGGAACGACCGCGAGTCGGGCCATCCGTTCTACTTCGAAGACGAGCGCGGCAATGGCTGGCTCTTCTACCAAGGCAACAACGCCGCCGAGTCGGCCGCTGTGGGTCGCGACACGTGGTATCTGTCGACGCTGCGCGTCGAATGGCCGACCGATGGCAGCGGCGTTCCGCGGTTCGTCGAGCCGTAGTGCCCAGATGGCACGCGGCCGATCCGCGGCAAATGCGATGCCTCGAACACGTTCGCAGAGCGATGGCATGCTCGCCCGAGCGAGAGAGACATCGCCGGAGAAGACGCTGAGGTTGGGACAGTTGCCTGAAGGTCGGACCAAAGTGCTGATTCAGCGAGCGACGGGGGGGCGAGCACTCGGCAGCAAGGCAAGGTTTAAGCGAAGCAGGTAGAGACTTGCACGACAAACGCGTAGGACGCAGTCTCAAATCGTAGTCTCCTGCCGAGGGCGGACGTCGTCATGCCAACTGCATGGAGGCGTTGTCATGGCAGTGGAACTGCTGCCGGACGATCTCTGGCTCGAAGTCGACTCGTTCGTCGCGAGGGCATCGCCGTCGTCGTCCGAAGGCCGGCGGCCGACCGCGTCGCGAGCCCGACGCCATCGTCGGCGACCGCGCCTACCCCACCGCGCCGACGCCACCACGCGGGAGATGGCGATGGCGGAGTCGCGCGGCATCGCGAGGGCTTCCCGGCCGAACGTTCGAGCAAGACGCACGGCAGCGTACTTGGCGCGCGCTGCGTTACGTCGTCGAGCGAAAGCTGGCGTGTTTCAGCCGGCTGCGTTGGCTGAAGTCGTCCCACGAACGACGGGGCAACCACTTCCAAACCCCTCCACGACCTGACCGAAAGTCGGCCGACGTACGCGCGGCTCAGAAATGCGGTTCTACGGTTCTGAAATGACCTCTAAACCTCGGCGAGGATCCAGCCTGTTGCTTACATCTGCTGAAATCGCGGCACCAAAGTGTCGATTCACAGCAGCGATCGATTGTAGCGCGCGGCCAGCAGCAGCAAGTCGTCGAAGTTGATGAGTCCGTCGCGGTTGAAGTCGCCTTGGGAGAAGCCGC